>Ga0055584_100002084_pt1 | contig 19716 bp, 23 predicted proteins | sample OSDHelmetaG_FD_58716 | JGI IMG/M metagenome (GOLD analysis project Ga0055584, IMG submission 58716) | Pelagic marine sediment microbial communities from the LTER site Helgoland, North Sea, for post-phytoplankton bloom and carbon turnover... | ecosystem: Environmental > Aquatic > Marine >... | reverse complement strand
TCCGACCGGGAAATGTTGGTGAATAAGGCTTTGGGCAACTTCAGTCCGGCCGACACGCAAATCGCTTGACCCAATCGACGGCCTTACATAGGTAAGGCCTCGCAAATCGGCGCCGCCTTAGCTCAGTTGGTAGAGCATCGCATTCGTAATGCGGGGGTCGCAGGTTCGAATCCTGCAGGCGGCACCATTTTCCTGAAAAACTATTCGTCTTCGACCCGGACCTGTTGCCGGGCAGTGCGGGCGCGCCAGACCCATTCCAGGATGAACCAGAAGATCTGGGGCAGGGCATAGACCCGCGCGCCGGAGACCAGTCCGTCGCCGAACATGTTTGCGATGCGGCCGCCGATTCCCCCCTCGCCATCGGTGAGGCCCAGCAGCAGAACGCAGAGCGCGAAGGCGATGGCGTGGGCCAACAGCAGCCGAGACGGGCGCCCGCGATGCTCCGGTTTGACGGGCAGCAGGGTCAGGCGGCTGAGAAGCAATGTGGGGATCAGGGCCCCAAACCAGATCGCGATCATGTCCATGGGGGCAACATAACAAACTCCCCGGTGTTTGAAACTTCCAGAGGGGTTGTTATCGGGTGCCCCGGTCATAGGTATCGCGGGACCAGAGTTCGCGCCAGCCATACCCGATCAGCAACAGGGGGATGAGGCCCTCGGCCGCGACGATGCGCATGGCGGTCGAGCCGCCGAACCATTCCCCCATCAGGCCGATATTGGTGAACCCAATCAGGCCGCTGCCGATGCAGATCACCAGCACACCGAACAGGCGCCCGCGCATCTCCGGCGGGGCGACCGTGTAGATCAGCGTGGACTGCATGGTGGAGAACCCAGCTGCGCACAGGCCGACAACAATGAAGACCAGCGCCATGGGCACCACGTCCGCCATCCAGCCTGCGGTGAAGGCCGCGATCAGATAGCCCAGCATGCCGAAATAATAGAGGCGCCGGTAACTGGCGATCCGCACCCGCGCCGCGATGATCAGTGCGCCGAGAAAGGCGCCACCGCCTTCCAGTGCGGTCAGGCCGCCGATGAGGCTGGCTGAGATCTGCAATTCGTCCCGCCCGACCACCGGGATCATGGCGAGGAACGGAAACCCCCAGAGGTTGAAGACGATCGTCACCAGCATGATGCGCATCACATCCCGGTTGTGGATCACATAGGCAAAGCCGGCCCGCAGGTCGTCAAGGGCCCGGGAGGCGGCACGGGTGGCAACCGCCTGCCCGGTCTGGACGGACAGGAAGATCAGCAATCCCACGCAGGCGGCATAGAGCGCGGTGCTGAGCAGATAGGCCCCGCCCGCTCCCAGCCACTGAAAGATCAGGCCCCCCAGCAAAGGTCCGAGCATGCGGGTGCCATTGTTGCTGGCGGCGTCGAGCCCCATGGCCACCGAGACGCGCTCCATCCCGGCGATGTCCCCCAAGACCCGGCGGCGCAGGGGCATGTCGGTGGTCCAGACCAGACCGGAGACGAAGGAGGCGAAGGCGACGATCCAGTAGGAATCCTGTCCGGTCAGGAACAGCACGAAGACGCTGCCCGACACGAGCATGGCGCCGGCCATGGTGAGGCTGAGCAGAAGCTTGGGGGGCAGGCGGTCCGCGAAGGTGCCGACGACCGAACCGAGGACCACGAGCGGGCCCATGCGCAGGATCACCAGCAGGGCAACAAGGAAGGGGGAGCCGGTGGTGTCGAAGGCATAGACGCCCGCGACTAGCATTTCGAGCCAGCGGGCCACACCGCTGAAAATCCCGACTAGCCAGACGCGCAGGAACTGGACGTCACGCAGGAGACCGCGCACACCGGCCGTCGTGGTCATGATCGTCCCATTGTGTCGTGCCCCCGGCGGCGAAAGAACCCGCTCATCACGAGACGGTCCGTCACGGTACTGTCGTGTCACACACAGGACAATGCGCGTCGGGAGTCGACTTGACGGGTCTCTCGTGATTCATGACCCTGTGGGCTGCAATTGCCCGTTCGGTGGGGGATGACCTGAATGATCGATATGGTGACGGATCACCTGGACGGACCGGATGTCTGGCTGGGCCGGAATCTGCAGCTTGTGGATGACTGGATCATCCACCTTGATGACTCGGATATCGCGGAGATCGATGGCGCGCTGAACGTTGCGATGTCGCGGGGCGTGCAGGTTCCGTTTGCAACGGCGGATTTTCCGCTCGACCATCTGCGCGCCCGACTGGCCCATCTTCGCGACATGGTTTGTCACGGATACGGCGTCGCGCTGCTGCGCGGCTTGCCCCGGGATCGCTACACGACAGAGGAATGCGAACTCATCTATTGGGGCATCGGCGCTCATCTGGGCCGGTCGATCTCCCAGAGCCTGCGCGGCGACCTGATCGGCTATGTGCAGGATGAGGGTGGCGTGATGGATGACGCCAATGTGCGCGGGTACAAGACGGCGGGTGCGCTGCAGTTCCACTGCGACCAGTTGCCCGCCGATATCCTCGGCCTGTTCTGTGTCAACGATGCCCGGATGGGCGGCGAGAGCCATATCGTTAGCGCGTTGGCCATGCACAATGTCATTCGCGCGGAGCGTCCGGATTTGCTCCCGCATCTCTACGAACCCATCAATGTGGACTGGCGCGGCGATGAGCCGGATGGACAGAAGCCCTGGTATCAGGTGCCGATGTTCTCCGTCGCGTCGGGCAAAATCACGTCGCGGTTCACCAACCGGTTCTTCGTGCGGTCGACCACCCGCCATGGCGAAGAGCTGGCACCCAGCCCCACGCAATGGGCGGCGCTCGAATTCGCCCATTCGGTGGCGGAACGTCCCGAGATGCGGTTGTCGATGACCTTTGAGCCGGGCGACATGCAGTTCATCAACAACCACACGACCCTTCATGGCCGCTCTCCGTTCGAGGATTGGGACGAACCGGCCCGCAAACGACTGCTGCTGCGTTTGTGGATCGCGCTCGAGGATGACGTGCGACGGCCACTTTCGCCGTTGCTCGATGAACGCTACCACTGGGTCACGATTGGCGGCATTCCCCGGCGCGCAACGGCTTGAGGCTGGCATCCGCCGGGTTTCCCCTTATTGTAGAAGTACACGCGAATTGGGTGAGCAGGAATTCCGCACCATGAAAATCATCAGGATTGACCCCATCATTGCCGATCTGCCGCTTCTGCGGCCGTTTAAGATGTCGGGGGTCGAAATCTCGGTCTCCGAGAATGTGTTTGCCCGGATCGAGACCGATACGGGGCTGGTCGGCTGGGGCGAGGCCTCGTCCTCACCGGCGATGACCGGGGAGACGGTCGAAAGCATGGTCGCGGCGATCCGCTATCTGACGCCGTTCCTGACGGGGCGTGATCCGGCGGACTTCATGGACAACAAGAAGGAAATGGACTGGCGCCTCTATGGTAATGCCAGCGCCAAGACGGTGCTTGAGATCGCGCTTTATGATCTTGCCGGCAAGGCCCGGAAAATGTCTGTCGCCGAGCTGCTGGGCGGCGTGCAGCGTGCGCGCATGCCGGTGGTCAAGATGCTGGCGACCGGCGATCTGGCGACCGATGTCGGGGATGCGCGCGAAGGCGCTGACGAAGGCTATGCGGCCATGAAGATCAAGGTCGGCGGCAAACCCGTGGATCAGGATATCGAACGCACCAATGCGATCGGCGACGCGCTGGCCGGGGCGGTCCAGCTGTCATCGGACACCAATCAGGGCTGGAACAGGGATGAAGCGGTGTCGTTCGCGCGGGGGGCCAGTGCGGTTCTCGATTTTCTCGAACAGCCGCTTCACGGGCATGACGTGGAAGGCATGGCGATGATCGCCGGGGAATCATCCTGTCCGATTGCTGCCGATGAAGGCCTGCACAGTTTCGATGACGTGCGTCGTCATCACGCGATGGGGGCGGCCCAGGGGGGCAGCGTCAAGATGATCAAGCTGGGCGGCGTCACCCGGGCTCATGAGGCGACAAAGCTCTTCGCCGAACTGGGCATGAATGTGAACCTGGCCGGCAAGACGGCGGAGACCAGCGTGTCCAGCGCGGCGGTGCTGCATCTGGCCGCTTCCGCGCGGACACTGGCCTGGGGGGTCAGCCCGACCACCCCCTATCTGGCCACCGATGTGGTTCGCAATCCGATCGCCGTGGTCGGCGGTCATGTCTCGACGCCGGACGGGCCCGGGCTGGGTGTGGAGGTCGACGAAGACAAGCTGGCAACCTACGCGCGCGCGCTCTAGGGGCGCACGACCCGATCGCCGGACAATCAGAAAAAGGGGAGAGAACATCGTGGCAAGAATACCCGTCATCAATCCGGAAAATGCCCCCGAGGAACTGCAGGATTTCTTCGGCGCGGTTACCAGCATGATCGGCCGGGTGCCGAACGCCTATCGCACCATGGCCCATGCGCCCTATCTGGCGATGCTGTTTCTGCCCTTTCAGGCGGGCAACCAGCGCGAATGGCCCGGTGTGCGCCTCTCGGGCAAGATCAAGGAAATGGTTATCATCAAGACCAGCCATATCAATGGCTGCGAATACTGCTTCGCCCACAACACGGCGTTGGGGGCGGCCGCCGGGATCACCCATGAACAGGTGATCGCGATGTCCTCCGACGACTACATGACATCGGACCTCTTCGATGACCGCGAGCGCGCGGCCATCGAATGGGCCGAGCACATGACCAGGAACACCGCGGCGACGCGTGATGATGTTTATGAGCGGGTGCAGGCACAGTTCAACGAGGGGGAGATTGTCGAACTCACGCTGATCTGCAGCATGTTCAACATGATCAACCGCTTCAACGACTCCCTCAAGCTGACCATCGAGGCGCAGCCCGAAGTCGACAAGATCAAGAACTCGCTGCAGATCGACCCGGCGAATATGAAAACCTATCTGCGCTGGCTGGCCGATAACTGGCCGGACGATTTCGAGGATTTGAACGCCCGGGCCAGCGCGGCGGCCGAAGCCGCCTAGGGCCCAGTCACGCGGGTGAATTCGCTTGCGGTCGGACTCTTGTCTTGCGTCCGGCTGTGGCATAGTGCGCCCAATCCAAACAGAGACGACTTACTCAGGGAAGACCGCAATGACCAACGCATACCCGAACACCGAACTCCATATTGCCGGCAAGTGGATGCCGGCGGCCGCCGGTGAAACCATCGACGTGCTCAACCCGGCGACGGAAGAGCCGATCGGCAATGTGGCCCATGCCCGCATCCCCGATCTGGATGCCGCGCTGGAAGCCGCGGAAGCCGGGTTCCGCGTCTGGAAAGAGGTCTCGGCCATGGAGCGCTACAACGTCATGCGTAAGGCCGCCAATCTGGTCCGTGAACGCGCCGACGAAATTGGCGCCATGATGACCATGGAACAGGGCAAGCCGCTGGGCGAAGCCAAGATCGAGACCCTGTTCGGGGCCGACATCATCGACTGGTTCGCTGAAGAGGCCCGCCGGGCCTATGGCTGGGTGATCCCGGCACGCATGGGCGGCGTGACCCAAATGGTCGTGAAAGAGCCGGTCGGCCCGGTCGCAGCCTTCACGCCGTGGAACTTCCCGATCAATCAGGCCGTGCGCAAGCTTTCGGGCGCTGTTGCAGCCGGCTGCTCGATCATCCTCAAGGGCCCGGAAGAGACCCCGGCGAGTTGCGCGGCACTGGTCCGGTGTTTCGTGGATGCCGGACTGCCCGATGGTGTGGTCAATCTGGTCTATGGCGTTCCCGCCGAAATCTCCGAATACCTCATTCCCCATCGCACCATCCGCAAGGTGACCTTCACGGGCTCCACGGCGGTCGGCAAGCAGCTGGCTGCACTGGCCGGTGCGCATATGAAGCGTGTGACCATGGAGCTGGGCGGCCATTCGCCGGCCATCGTGTTCGAGGATGCCGATGTGGAGGTCGCACTCAAGGTGCTAACCGCCAACAAGTTCCGCAATGCCGGACAGGTCTGCGTGTCCCCGACCCGCTTCTTGGTGCACGAAAAGCACTATGACCGCTTCGTGGAAGGCTTCACTGAATTCGCCGCCACCCTGCCGGTGGGCGATGGTATGGACCCGGACAACAAGATGGGCCCGCTGGCCCATGACCGCCGGATCGATGCAATCGAGGGCTTTGTCTCCGATGCCGTGGGCAAGGGTGCGACGCTGCAGACCGGCGGCAAGCGTAAGGGCAACAAGGGCTATTTCTTCGAGCCGACGGTGATGACCGATGTGCCGCTGGATGCGCGGATCATGAACGAAGAGCCGTTTGGCCCGGTCGCGCCGATCTCGTCCTTCTCGGATTTCGATGCGGTTGTGGCTGAAGCCAATCGTCTCGATTACGGGCTGGCAGCCTATGCCTATACCAAATCCGTCAAGACCGCCGAAGCCATCGGCTCGGCCTTCGAGAGCGGGATGGTTTCCATCAACCATCACGGGATCGGGTTGATCGAAACGCCGTTCGGCGGGGTCAAGGATTCCGGCTATGGCTCGGAAGGCGGCTCGGAAGCCATCGATGCTTATCTGAACACCAAGTTCATCACCCAGGCCGGCCTTTAGGCACACGCGTGGAGACGAATTGAGGTAGGCTTTGAGTTATGATCGAAAACCTTCAATTCGTCTCCATCGCACTCGAGGTCGTGGTTGCGGGAATCTTTCTGGCGATTGCGCTGCGCGGCAAGACCTTCATGCTTGGGCTGGCGCTGACATTTTCGATTTACGTCGTTTATGATCTCGCCCGACAATTCGCCTGGGATGTGCCGCCCACCCCATTGTTTGGCGGTTTTTTCGTGGCGACTCTGGCGGCGCTCTATTCCGCGGTGAAACTGTACCGACGTCTTTGAACGCACGAACGAAACCACAAGCAGGACGAACCCATGGTGGACAAGCTCGTAACCGATATTGGCGGTGAACCGGCCGGGGCCGTACCCCAGGAAGACCGCGACCAGCTGTTCTGGGAAAAGCAGATGATTGCTGCCTTCAATTTGTTGCAGGTGAAGGGTGTGGTCGTCACCGATGAGTTCCGACGGACGGTCGAGGAGATGCCGGCGGATTATTACGCCAACTCGACCTTTTACGGTCGGCGCCTTGACGGGATGATCCGGTTGCTGATCGAAAAGGGCGTGGTGGACGCTGATGCCTTCGACAAGCGCGCACAGGAAATTCTGGCGGCGGGGACACGGGACCATGTCTGAGCCAGCCGCGAACTATCGCGTGGGTGACCGGGTGCGTATCCTCGATATCGGCAAGCCGGGCCATGTGCGCACCCCCACTTATATTCGTCATAAGACCGGCACCATCGAGCGTTTCTGCGGTATGTTCGAGAATCCCGAGGACAAGGCCTATGGCCGCTGGGGGTTGCCGCCGATCCCGCTCTATCGGGTGCAGTTCCGCCAGGATGATATCTGGCCCGACTATGACGGCGCCCCGGGGGACGTCCTGGAAATCGAAATCTATGACCATTGGCTGGCTCCAGCCGGGGAGGACGCATGATGCACAATGACGACCACAATCATGATCACGATCATGACGACCACGCGCCCACCCGCGAGGATGATGACCTTGAACTCACCGAGGGGGAGGCGCGCTTTCTCGCGCTGAAGAGCCTGCTCATCGAACAGGGGGTCATGACCGCGGATGAAATTCGCGCGCGCATGGAATTCAACGAGCGCGGCAGTCCACATCAGGCCGCCCGGATGATCGCCCGGGCCTGGGTCGATCCCGCCTACAAGGAACGCATGCTGACCGACACCAAGGCGGCCGCTGCGGAACTGGGGATCGAAGCCACCGAAGCAGCGCTGGTCACCATCGAGAACACGCCCGAGCGACACAATATGGTCGTGTGCACATTGTGCTCCTGTTATCCGCGCTCCTTGCTTGGCGAACCGCCGGCCTTCTATGTCAGCAAGGCCTATCGTTCACGGGCGGTGCGCGAGCCGCGCAAGGTGTTGCGCGAGTTCGGTGTTGAGATTCCGGACTCCGTCGATATTGCGGTCCACGACAGCAATGCGGATCTGCGTTACGTGATCATGCCCATGCGTCCTGCCGGGACCGAAGGTCTGAGTGAAGACGAACTCGCCGCGCTGATCACCCGCGATTCCGTCGTTGGTTGCGCGCTGCCGATCACGCCTGACTGACCGTACCCATGCCGGCCATCGCGCTGACCCGACCACGGGGTCCGTTGCTGTACCGATCCATCAGACGACGAGCTATCAGTTCCGCGATACCGAGCATGCGGGAAACCTGTTTGCACTGGCAGAGCTGGGGAACATCTACACCCGGATCATGAACCCGACGGTTGATGTGCTCGAGCAGCGCCTTGCCGCGATCGAGGGTGGCGTGGCCGCGCTGGGTCTGTCGTCAGGTCAGTCGGCCTCGATGTTCTCGATCCTGAACATCGATGCTCTGGTGCTGCTGTATCACGTGGCTAATATCGGTGATGCGCGTTCGCTGGCAATCCATCCGGCTTCGACCACCCACAGTCAGATGCAGGCCGATGAGCTGCTGCAGGCCGGCGTGACCCCGGGTTATGTGCGGCTGTCGATCGGCATCGAGCATGCTGATGACATCATCGGTGATCTCGATCAGGCGCTTGCCAAGGCCTGATAAAGCGGCAAATGCATCCCGCATGACTGGATTTTTTGCCCCGGTCCAGACATCATCGGTTCAAATCAAAATTGGGGGATGTCATGGGAACGGATTCGGACAAATTTGACGTCGTCGAGGCTTCGATCGACGACCTGCACACGGCCATCCGCGCCGGAAAGACCACGCTGGTGACTGTGGTGCAGCAATATATCGACCGGGCCCGGGCCTATAACGGCGTGTCCAGCATGCTGGTGACCGAGGACGGCAAGCCGGTTCCCGAATCCACTGGGGTTGTGCGCGCCGGTGCGCCGCTGAAATTCCCGACCGAGACCATTCCCGTTTCGGACGTTTTGCCTGATCTGGACAAGTACAAGGGCCCGCCACTGGAATACGGTCGCATGGAGGCGACAGCGTCCAAACCGGATGTCGAACAACAGTTCGGCATGATCGCGGGTATCCCCAAGGCCGGGCAGGTCAATGCCCTGTCCACCCTCAACATTCGTGGCGAACGTTCGGTGACCTGCTGGGGGGAATTCGATAAGCACCCGTCTGAAGGACCGCTGCCCGCCGGCGCACCGCCGGTCTGCGAAATGTTCCGTCAGTTCCCGGATGCGCTGGAACGGGCGGCGGAACTGGATGCAGAATATGGCACCGCGCCCGATCTGGAAGCCTTGCCGATGTACGGGGTCACCTTCTCCTTCAAGGACCCCTTCGACACCATGGACATGCGGTCCACCGGCGGTGCGGATGCGGCCTATGACAATGATTTCCCTGCGCGGGATCATGTTCTGGTTGATCAGTTGCGCAAGAAGGGCGCGATCATTTTCGCCAAGGCCGTGAACACCGAATATAACGGCCGGGCTGGCGATCCCGGCGGACGCAACCATCCCGACAAGGTCCTGCCGTCGACACTGGGCTATCAGCGGGCCACCTGGGGCGGCAATCCGTCCAACCCCTATGACACCACCCGCGCGGCCTCGTTGGGATCGAGTTCCGGTTCGGCGCTTTCGGTCAGCACCAATCTGGTGATGGCGAGTCTGGGTGAGGAGACCCGGGCGTCCTGTCGGGGGCCCTCCAACCACAATTCGGTGGCGTTGATCCTGCCTCACAAATCGATGCTCGGGTTTGATGGCGGCGCTATTGGTGCGGATATCTATTGCGACCGGTCGGGCATTCATGGCCGTTCGCTGCCTGATTGCGCGAAGATTCTCGATGCGCTCAAGGATCCCGAGAACGGCTATTACGATCCGCGCGATCCCTATACGACGGTGCCGCGCTCTTCCGTTCTCGACACGTCCTATGCCTCGCATCTGTCCAGGGATGCCTCGACAGGCGCTCTCAAGGGCATTCGTCTGGGTGTGGTGCGGGAATCGATGGTCTATCCGAAGGATTCCCTCACCGAGAAACCCATCGTTGATGCCGCTACCGCCGAGATCAAGGATGTTCTGGGCGGGCAGCTGGCTGCCACACTGGTCGAGTCCGGCGATCTGCTCTGGACGCCGGATCCGAATCTGGAACAGTTGAAGCCGGATTTCCGGCGGGCGCTCGCAAAGCTTCTGCCGGTCTTCATGCCTGATGTTCTCTTTCGGCTGGCGCCGGACGGGACACCCCTGTTCAAGGAATTCGAGGAAGCCATTCGCCCGACGGAGTTCCAGCCGGGCAAGACCTTCGGCAAGGGCACGATGGATTCCATCGACTACTGTGTTGCGCTAGCCGAGGGGACCATCGAACCGCCGGCCAATTTCGATATTGCGACCATTCAGCATCAGGAACTCGCCACCACCTTCCGTTTCCACATCAGCCAGTATCTGATGCGGCGGGCCGAAGACTGGAAAGCGGCCGGTTTTCATGAGGCGCTCGACAACTGGGCCATGCTCAATGCGCGTTCGAAGTTCTGGGGTGATGATCAGCGTTCGGCCTTCAAGAACTGGGAAGAGACCGATGATCCGCGCAATGCGCTGGATGGGCGGCAGGGCGTGAATGAGCGGATCATGCTGCGCGAGTTGCTGCGCCGCGTGGATATGATGGTGTTGATCGAGAACAATCTTGACGCCTTCGTGCGCCTGCACAGCCCCTGGCCTCCGGGAATCATCGGTGGACCTTTGCAGCACGACACATCCAACAATCTTCGCCCCGAGAGCCTTTATGGCCCGAATGCAGGGCTGACGGAGATTCTGGTTCCGGCCGGCTATGTCTCGACGGCGTATGACCCCGTCCACAAATTGAGTGAAGACGGGACGAAGTATGTCTCCGCGCCGTCGCGTGAACCCACTCCATTGGCAGCGCCGGGACTGCCGTTCTCACTGGTGTTCCGTTCCGAGCCGGGCACGGAAGACAGCTTGCTGCGAATTGCTTCGGCCTATGAAGCGGTCTCCCATCGGCGGGTGTCGCCGCCGGATTTCGGACCTCTGGGTTGATCGGCGGCGGGGACTGTGTGACATCGGATGGCAGGTGATGAGAACAGTTAGGCAATCATGATGGCTTCACTACAGCTTCATCTTGCGGCATTCATGCGACCGATCAGCATTCACACCGGGGCCTGGCGCTACCCCGGGGGCACGCCCGATGCGAATTTCAACTTCCGGGCCATCGTGAAGTTTGCCCAGCGGCTTGAGGCTGCGCGGTTTGATGCCTTTTTCATGGCCGATCACCTTGCCTTGCTGAATATGCCGATGGATGCGCTCAAGCGCAGTGCGACGGCAACATCCTTCGAACCCTTCACGCTGTTGTCGGCGCTGTCCATGGCCACGGAAAAACTGGGCCTGATTGCCACAGGATCAACCTCTTTCGATGATCCGTTTCATGTGGCGCGGCGGTTTGCCTCTCTCGATCATATTTCGGAGGGGCGCGCCGGCTGGAACATCGTCACAACTTCGAACCCGGACGCAGCGAAGAATTTCGGTCTGGACGAGCATCTCGATCATGCTGACCGGTACCGGCGTGCGCGGGAGTTTTACGATGTGGTGACCGGCCTGTGGGATAGCTGGGCGGATGATGCCTTTATCCGCGACGTGGACTCCGGGGTTTTCTTTGATCCTGAGAAACTCCACACCTTGGACCACAAGGGCGAGTATTTTTCCGTGCGTGGCCCGTTGCATATCGCACGGCCCGTGCAGGGCTGGCCCCTGATTGTTCAGGCCGGCGGGTCCGAGGCGGGGCGACAACTCGCGGCGGAAACTGCCGATGCAATTTTTGCAGCCCAACGCACGCTCGAGGATGGTCGTGCCTTCTATGCGGATGTGAAGGGGCGGATGACAGCGCTTGGACGGGATCCGGAGCATCTGAAAATTATGCCCGCCTGCCTTGTTGTGGTCGGCGATACCGTCGCGGAAGCGCGGGAGAAACGCGCTGTGCTGGATTCCAAAGTGCATCTGGATAGTGCAATTGCATCCCTGTCGATTCAGCTGGGCACGGATGCATCGAAATTCGATCTCGATGGCCCTTTGCCCGGTATTCCCGAGAGTAATGCCTCGAAGAGTGGGCGTGAACGGGCGATCCGCATGGCCGAACAGGAGAATCTGACCGTGCGGGAGCTGGCCCAGCGCATGGGGGGCTATTCCGGGCTTGCACTGGTCGGGACGGCCGAAACCATTGCCGGTGAAATGGAAGAATGGATCGACAGCCGCGCCAGTGACGGTTTCACGATCATGTTCCCGTTTCTGCCCGAAGGGCTGGATCTGTTCGTCGATCGGGTGGTACCCGAACTTCAGCGTCGCGGGCTGCTGCGCCGCGAATATGAAGGCAAGACCCTGCGGGAAAATCTTGGGCTGCCCCGCCCGGGGAACCAGTTCTTTGCGGCGAAGCGCGATCAGGCAGCCGAGTAGCGTTTCAGGTCAGTCCAGAAACCCACCCCGGAAATACACCAGCGGGTCCGCATCCCGGTCACCGGAGATGGCGACCACGCGGCCGAGCGCAAGGATGGTCCCGTGCCGCTCGAGGGTTTCTTCCAGAATGCAGTCCATCACGCCGACAGCGCCGTTGAAGACCGGCGCCCCGGTCGCGAGATAGCCCCACAGGCCCGTCTCGAAACGGGCGGGCCCCTTGATGTCACGTTTGCCGGAGAACAGGTCGACCACGTCCTCCGTGCCGCGGGGCAGATAGTTGATCGCGAAATGTCGTGAATCCCGAATGGCGCCGAGCGCGGAGGTCTTCGCATCGATGGAGACCAGCATGGTGGGTGGATCGGCGCAGACATGGGTGGCTGAAAGGCCCAGAAATCCAGCCGGACCGGCGCTGCCGCGCGCGGTCACGATGGTCGCGCCCACAGCCCGCTGACCCACCGCGTTCCAGAATGTTCCAATATCGATATCGGCGTTGCCCACGCCCGAGCCTTCGCTACCCATGATGTTTCCGGGTTTCAGTTCTGGTTGCTTGGGGAATTGGTTTCGGTCGTCAGGCGCTTGTTGATCCAGTCGGAATAGACATCAACGGCCAGCCAGATGAGCTGTGCGAGCGCGAAATTCGTGATGCCGTAAAGCCAGAGAAAATCGAATCCGGCGGCAAACCATACACCGGAGACCAGAAAGATCAGAACGCAGATGATGCCGGATGCGAGATTGGCGAGGACGAGGCGTTGCCAGTGGCCTTCCCATGACTTGGTCAGTCGAAACACGATCCGACTGACGAGAAAGGTGGGGACAAAGGCTGCGGCAAAGAAGCCGACATCAAAAACGAAGTTCAACGGAGTCTCCGCAGAGGTGTGTGACACGCGACCACCATACATGGGTCCGCGCCGTTGCAGAACCATACTGTGAATTGACATGCGGCTGTCGTCTTCCGCTAGATCGGCGCGTCCCGGTCCTTGCGGCACTTTCCTTCCCGATGGGCGATGAAGGTTGCGCTTGCGACAATCATGCCGCCACCTACCCAGGTCCAGATTTCTGGCTGTTCGCCGAACACGGCCAGCCCCAGAATGGTGGCCCAGACTAGTTGCAGAAACTGGATGGGCTGGGTCACGGTGATGTCCGCCGCCCGGAAGGCCTGGGTCAGGGTGTAATGGCCGAGCGTGGCCAGAGCCGCGGTTGCAAACAACCAGATCAGTTCGATCACGGTTGGTGTCCGCCAGACATAGATGGCCGGCGCCAGCAGGACCAGGGTTACGAAGACCGAGAGATAGGCCACGATCGCTGTGCTCGACTCGACCTTGGTCAGGCGCTTGGCGATTAGGAATGACGCGGCAAAGAGGGGGGCGGCGGTGAGCTGGGCGATGGAGCCGATATTGATCTCCTGAAACCCCGGTTGCAGCACCACCAGAGCGCCGCCGAACCCCATGAGCACCGCGCCGATCCGGTACAGCCGCAAGCGTTCCCCCAGAAACAATGCGGCGCCGACTGTCGTGAAAATCGGTGCGGTGAACCCCAGCGCGGTCACTTCCGCGATGGGGATATTGGCCATGGCAAAGAACCAGAGCATGACCCCAACGCCGTGGATAACCCCGCGCGAGGCATGCAGCCCGACCACCGAGGCTGGCCGTCGCAGGCTGCCCATGCGCAGAAAGACCGGCAAAAGCAGCAGAAGACCGAACAGGTAGCGGATGAACGCGGCCTGGACCGGGCTCATATCCGTGCCCAGATGGCGCACGATCCCGGTGACGGCCACGAACAGAATGCCCGTGGTGGCCATCCAGATGATGCCGCGGAGATTTCCGGTCATGGGATTGTCCGGCGTGATCCGCGGCCTGGATCAGGCGGCGTGATCACTCGGCACGACTGGCATGGGCGATGGTCAGAAAGGCCTGCAGGATGAGCAGCAGGGACAAAACGAAGACGGGCCCGTCGGGGTTTTTTGTCTGGCTGCCGACAAAGGCATTGATGCCGACGCCGAGAATGCCGATGACGAGGATGAGCAGGGCCGTGCGTTTCAGGCGCTGGACCCGTGCCGGGGGTGCCCTGAAGACCGCTTCCCAGGTGATCAGGGTTGCCCCGATGACGGCCACGGCCACGACCGCGCGCACCAGTGTCCCGGTGGTCGTGGCGTCGTCGGCACCCAGATGGAGCCAGATGGAATATGCCGCGCCTAGTCCGGTGAGCGAGGCAAGGATGAGGAGTGCAATTCTGTTCATGGCAATCGGTGTCCGCTTGGATGATGTCTGCAGTCTAGCATTTGTGGATGTATTGGGCATGCGGCCTGCGCGCACGTGATGTAGGATGGTCGCGAAAAATCCGGGAGCGGTTCAGTGCAGAAAACACGCACCCGGCGCAAGGCGCTGATGGTTTTAATGGCAGCTGTGACACTGGTTGCGACATCGCATACCGCGCTCGCGCAATCCGATTTCTTCAAGCGCGGCGGTGAGCTGTTGCGTCAGATTCCCGGCGCTGGATCGTCACAATCCTCACCCGCGCGCGGGCTGAGCGATGCCGATATCGGGGCGGGATTGCGCGAGGCGCTGAAGGTCGGGGCGCAGCGGGTTGTCGGACAGGTCGGCACGGTGGACGGATATAATGGCGATCCGCGGATTCATCTGCCCCTGCCGAAAAGTCTTGCGACCGTGCAGAGCACACTCTCGCGGGTGGGGCTGTCGGGCATGATGGGTGACCTGGAGCTCAAGCTGAACCGGGCGGCCGAAGCCGCAGCCCCCGAAGCCCGAGCCGTATTCTGGAACGCGGTGGATCAGATGACCCTGAATGACGTCCGTGAGATTCACAACGGACCTGATGATGCCGCCACGCGGTTCTTCGAACGCACCATGACTCCGGATCTGAAAACCCGGATGCGTCCGATCGTGGATCAGAGCCTGGCGGAAGTCGGGGCTGTGCGTTCCTATGGCGCGGCGATCAGTCGATATAAGAACATACCTTTCGTGCCCGATGTGAAGGCAGACCTGTCGAACCATGTGCTCGAACTGGGATTGCAGGGAATCTTTCTCTATCTGGCCGAGGAAGAGAAGGCGATCCGTGAGAACCCGGCGAAGCGGACCACGGACCTTCTGCAGAGGGTCTTTTCCAGATAGGTCCTTGCCCGTCCGTGCGAAGCGCGCCGGGCGCAAGCCGGATCAGCGGCCAAACAGGCGCTTGATCCCGGTTCGATCGCGCGGCGGCATACGCAGTTCCACCTCGGCGTCCCCTTCCAGCATGGTTTCATCGACCCGGTAGAGGTGACACAGAACGTGATCGACGCCGTCACGCGGGCCGAAAGGCAGCACAATCACACCACAGGTGATGGGCCCGCTGCCCGTGGGTACCGCATCGGTTTCGTGTACCGGACTTTCGGTTACCACCACCTCGCGCCCCAGTGCGTCGATTCAGTCGACGGTCATGGCATCGATCGGGATGGGTACGCGCTGAGCGGCGGGAAAGGCCTGGGGCCGTGTCAGCTGCCGGCGAGCGGGCACCGGGCTGTCATCATTAGTTGGCACCAGCGCCACCGGCGCTGGTTCGGACAGAAGACCGTCGGGCTCTTTCGCGGGTGCGGGCGGCGTCTCCGTGATCGGGCGGTGGATGGTGATCGTCGCCAGCGAGGCTGCGGGGGCCGGGCGGGGCATGGGATCACGTTCTGGATTGGGTTCACGCATGGCTCTTCTGGTTACTCCACACACGACTAGAACGGCAGTTGCGGGGGAGCAACCGCAGTGGACCCGGCCCTGCAGATACGCCCACAGCCGGGAGACTTCATCGGAGGAACGTTCGGCGCGGGGCAGTTCCATCACCGTGCGGCCATCGATCATATCGGTGATGGCCGGCGGGGTGTCGATGATCACGAGCCTGAACCCGAGATTGCGTGCGCGCTCCAGATCGTCGGCAAGCGTCGCGATCGAGGCGCTGAGAAAGGAGGGTGTCTTGGCGTGTCGCTCATTCCACCAATCGGTCAGGCTGCCCTGAGGGGCGGTGTCGATGATCGCCACCGGGCCCGCCCCGGCGGTTTCCGCGGCAACGGCGAGGTAACCTGCGAGGGTGGTTTTCCCTGATCCACCCTTTTGCGATGTCAACGCAAGGATGTTCATGTTGGCTCCCGCCGGCTGAGGTGTGGTTGTGCAAAGATGGGCGAACAATACTTTTCATTGTCATGTAGAACCAAATACAGACGTCTAAAAATCGGGTTATCGTCAATAGTGAAAGTGTGTTTTGTAAGTGTTTTTTTCGGAAATTGCGGCGAATTTCCCGGTAATTTTGTTGGGTCATCGGCGGGTTGCGAGTCGAATTTGTGGTGTGATCCGGTGTATTCTCCGGCAACAAATCAGGGAGGAAAAAATGGCTGACACGCAAACCAAGACCGAAGGTGCCTACAAGGCCGGCAATGGCGCGTACGTGTTTGATGTCGACAAATTGCAGGGTCTGGATGCCGGGCCCGGTTACGCCGAGACCTTTGGTCCGGTGGTCGAGGGCGAACTGACCCAGGTGGGCATCATGACCTTGCCCGCCGGACAGTCATCGCTGCCCCACACCCATCCCAACGAACAGTGGATCTACATCCTCAAAGGCAATCTGAGCGCCACGGTCGATGGACAGGAATCCGAAGTTGGTCCGGGACAGCTCATCTATATCCCGGCGAATGTTGTTCACAGTGTGAGAATCTCACCCGAAGAGGATTGTCATTTCTTCACCGCCAAGGATCTTCGCAGCGGCATTGCCGGAACGCCTGTTGCGTCATAATTGGCAGATGTTTTGTTGTCCCAGGCTTCAGTACAGCCTGACCCAAACCTATGAGGTCACGTGACATGAAGACTGTAACCACCGTCGGAATCATTGGTGCGGGCACCATTGGGTCATCCTGGGCGGCGTATTTTCTGGCTCAGGGCCTGAATGTCCGGTGCTGGGATCCGATGGATGGCTATGCGGAAAATGTGACATCCCTGATTGTCCGGGTCTGGCCGCTGCTGGAGGAACTGGGTCTCGCAGACGGTGCCGCACTGGACCGGCTACAGTGTTTCGATCGGATCGGAGAGGCGCTGGACGGCGTTGGGTTCGTGCAGGAAAGCGGCCCGGAGAATGCCGAGATCAAGGCCAATCTGATGGCGGAGATCGACCGTGATACCGCGCCCGAAGTCGTGATTTCATCCAGTTCCACCGCTCTGCCGGTTTCGGAGTATCAGCACAAGGCGGCCCATCCGGGACGCATTGTGCTGGGTCATCCGTTCAACCCACCGCATCTGATGCCCGTCGTCGAAGTGGGCGGCGGCAAGCTGACCGAGACCTGGGCTGTCGACAGGGCAATGGAATTCTACGAAGCCGTTGGCAAGACTCCGATCCGATTGCGGGCGGAAATTCCCGGCCATCTGGTCAATCGGCTGCAGGCCGCACTCTATCGCGAGGCGGTGCATCTGGTCGCCGAGGGCTATGCCACGGTTGAGGATATCGACAAGGCGATCACCGGCGGGCCGGGGCTGCGCTGGGCCTTCATGGGTCCGCATATGACCTATCATCTGGGCGGCGGCGATGGTGGCATTGCCCGCTATCTCGACATTCTGGGCCCGAGCCAGGAGCGCCGCTGGGAGGCGCTGGGTGATCCCGAACTCACCGATGCGGTCAAACAGAAGATCATCGACGGTATCGATGCCGAAGCGCGGGGCCGCTCGATCGGTCAGCTCGCCGAAGAGCGGGATGCGACCCTGCTCAAACTGCTCAAGGTGCTGAAGACGTCATCCCAGTAACGCATCGGACAGGGCAGGCCGGCCAACCGGTTCCTTCTGCCCTTCTACATTCACGAAGGAATCACCCGTGGCCGATCATCAGACAAGCGCGTTGTTTTCTCCACTGACCGTCAGTGGTGTCACGTTCAAGAACCGCATCGTGGTTTCGCCCATGTGCACCTATTCCGCCGATGACGGTCTGGCCAGTGACTGGCACATGATCCATCTCAGCCAATACGCCATGGGCGGAGCGGCTGCCGTCTTCACCGAAGCTGCGGCGGTGGAGCCGCGTGGCAAGATTACCCATGGCGATCTGGGTATCTGGTCGGCTGATCATGCCCGGGCGCTGAAGCCTGTTACGGCATCGATTGCCCGATTTGGCGCCCTGCCGGCGATCCAGATTGCCCATGCCGGTCGCAAGGCGAGCATGCAGCGCCCCTGGCACGGCAATGGGGCGATGGATGACAGCGACACGGCACGGGGCGAGATGCCCTGGGAGATTGTTGCGCCCAGTCCGGAACCGGTGCGCGAGGGCTGGATCATGCCCGGTGAACTCACCATCGAGGACATTGGTGCCATTCAGGATCGCTTCGCCACGGCCGCGGGTCACGCACTCGATGCGGGGTTTGAGGTTCTCGAGATTCATTCCGCCCATGGCTATCTCTCTCATTCTTTCCTCTCGCCGACTTCGAACCACCGCAATGATGCCTATGGCGGCGACCGGGCCGGTCGTATGCGTTTTGCGCTGGAAACGGCGGAGAAGGTGCGCGCGGTCTGGCCGGATGACAAGCCGCTCTTCGTGCGCATTTCCTCGGTCGACACCGACGGCGTGACCGAGGGCTGGCAGCTTGAGGATTCCGTCGTTCTGGTCGGTGAACTCAAGGCGCGCGGTGTTGATGTGATCGATTGCTCGTCGAGCGGGATCTCCGGGCCGGCCACAGCCGCTCAGGGCAAAACACCACTCGGCTTCCGCACCGCCTATTCTTCGCGTATCGGAACAGAGGCGGATGTCACGACCATGGTGGTCGGGCTGGTGATCCACGCCGAACATGCCGAAACGATTGTCGCTGATGGGCAGGCCGATCTGGTCGCGATCGGGCGCGAAGCCCTGTTCGATCCCTACTGGGGGCGGCACGCCGCACACAAGCTGGGTGCGGACCCCGAATTTGCGGACTGGCCCGAGCAATATGGCTGGTGGCTGGTGCGCCGCGAGCCTCAGATCAGCGAATACCGGGACGCCTGAAGAGCTTCCGGCTCGGCGGCCTCCCGGCACAGACAGGCCTTTCAGAATACAGGTTTTGGAGAATTTTCATGGCAACCCCGATCAAGTTCTATTTCGATTTCGTGTCGGCCTATTCCTATGTGGCGATGAACAATATCGAAGCGCTCGCCAAACGCTGGGGGCGGGAGGTGGAGTGGAACTGTGTGTCGTTGCCCGATGTGCTGGCCCATCGCAAGGTGATCTCCCCGCGCGATCAAGCCGCGAAGTTCGCGCACAATGTGAAGGATCTGCCGCGCCTGTGCGAGATGAACAATCTGCCGGTGGCCTCACCCTTTCCGCCAAAAGTGCCGCCTTATGGGGCAACCCTGCACCGGCTGGTCTTCTGGCGCCTGAACCGGAAGGACCCGGAGCTGGCCAAGGA
>Ga0055584_100002083_pt1 | contig 19719 bp, 17 predicted proteins | sample OSDHelmetaG_FD_58716 | JGI IMG/M metagenome (GOLD analysis project Ga0055584, IMG submission 58716) | Pelagic marine sediment microbial communities from the LTER site Helgoland, North Sea, for post-phytoplankton bloom and carbon turnover... | ecosystem: Environmental > Aquatic > Marine >... | reverse complement strand
CAGATCGTCGTCGATCGTCCAGATCTCGAGGGTCGAAAGAAGATCGCGGACGTCCATGCAGCGGGCAAACCGCTCGGGGCGGACGTGTCGACCGATGTCATTGCACGTCGCACCCCAGGGTTCACCGGAGCCGACATCGCGAACCTTCTGAACGAGGCAGCCCTTCTTGCTGCTCGTCGCGACAAGGATGAAATCTCGCAATCCGAGGTGGAGGACGCAATCGACCGAGTCGTGGCAGGGCCTGAGCGGAAGTCCCGAGTCATGTCGGACAAGGAGAAGATGGTCATCGCGTATCACGAGGCCGGTCACGCGCTCGTCGGCCACGCGCTTCCCAACACCGACCCGATCCACAAGATCTCGATCGTTGCTCGTGGTCGGGCGCTTGGTTGGACCCTCGCCCTCCCGACGCAGGATCGCTATCTGCAGAGCCGATCCGAACTCACCGATACCATGGCGATGCTCCTCGGCGGCCGAACCGCCGAAGAACTCATCTTCGGCGACCCGACAACTGGCGCAAGTGACGACATCGATCGCGTTGCAACGATCGCACGAGCGATGGTCACCGAATACGGCATGAGTGACGCTCTTGGACCGCAACGTCTCGGGAACAAGTCCGGCGAAGTCTTCCTTGGCAAGGACAAAGGCCACGAAGCCGATTACTCCGATGACGTCGCAGCCCAGATCGACCGTGAGGTTCAGGCGTTGGTCGAAGTTGCCCATGAGGAAGCCCGAGAGATTCTGACGATTCACCGGCCCGTTCTCGACCGGCTGGCCGATGGTCTGATCGAACACGAGTCCCTCGATGGCGATGTTCTCGACGAGATACTTGCCGGTGTCGGCGGGTCCTTCGATGATTCACCTTCCACCGCATCGAACCACCGTGCAATCGACTTCCTGGAACCAGCGAAGCAAATGAACACAGAAGATAGGGATTGACGTGTCAGAGATCGAAGATGAGTCAGGTCCTATCGACAACGCCGTGGATCACGCCAAGATCGAGGCAGCTGTCCGCGACATACTCTCGGCCATCGGCGAGGACCCAGATCGGGACGGGTTGCTCGACACCCCAGCCCGGGTGGCTCGGATGTATGCCGAGATAACCGGCGGCTTGCGCGAAGACCCCGAAGAACACCTGTACAAGGTGTTCGATGTGGATCATGACGAAATGATCATGGTCCGCGACATTCAGATCTACTCGATGTGTGAGCATCATCTCCTCCCGTTCTATGGCAGCGCCCATGTGGCCTATATTCCAAAGGCAGGTGGCCGCATCACCGGATTGTCGAAGATTGCTCGACTCGTCGACGGGTTCGCTCGTCGGCCGCAGGTTCAGGAACGGCTGACTCGGCAGGTGGCCGATGCTGTCCAGAGTGCGCTCGACCCTGCTGGGGTTCTCGTGGTGGTCGAAGCTGAGCACATGTGCATGTCGATGCGAGGCGTGCGAAAGCCTGGATCGTCGACCGTCACATCGGCTGTTCACGGCACGTTTCGTGAACAGGCATCGACGCGATCTGAGGCGATGCGCTTCATTACCGGCAGGTAGACGTTGTCCGCAGCGTTCGATCATCGAGCCGGATTGGCTGCGCTCGAACACCGTGGACCCTTGGTGATGGGGATCTTGAACACCACGCCGGATTCTTTCAGCGATGGGGGGAGCTGGGGAACCATCGATCGGGCCGTCAGGCACGCGGAACAGATGCTTGCCGATGGGGCGCACATCATCGATATCGGTGGTGAATCGAGCAGGCCAGGTGCGCACCCTGTTGAACGCACCGAAGAGTTGCGTCGCGTGCTGCCAGTCATCGGTCGCCTCGCAGGACGCTGCATCATGTCGATCGATACCACCAAGGTCGAGGTTGCAGATGCTGCTCTCGAGGCAGGTGCACACGTAGTGAATGACATCACCGCATCACTGGAGCAGGTAGCTGGCGCCCATGGCGCAGGCTGGCTCGCAATGCATATGCAGGGTGAACCTCGAAGTATGCAGGACAACCCGACCTATGAAGATGTCGTTTCCGAAGTGAGGGAGTGTCTGCTCGACTACGGCCGTCGCGGTGAGATGGCTGGGGTAACCCGGATGTGGGTCGATCCGGGATTCGGGTTCGGGAAGACCACGAATCACAACCTGAAGTTGCTCCGCGACATGAAAATGCTGACTACAGTCAGCCAGGACATTGCAATAGGAGTGAGTAGGAAGAGATTCATCGGGCAAATCCATGCGCTGAGTGATGGCATCGACAGTGTCGATGTCGACGATCGGCTGGAAGGATCAGTCCTTGCTGCGGTGTGGTCTTGGCGAGAAGGGGCGCATATTGTGCGAACACACGACGTGCGAGCTACAGCCGCGGCTGCGCAACTGCTCTCCCCTCGAGATCGCTGATCAGCGCGCCGCACATTGCGGGCGATTACAACGAACGGACATCAACGAACATGGCAGGCAGCCAAAAGCTCAAAGGCAAGTGGGCCCTCGGGATCGAGCCACGCAACTTCACGTGGGTCCTTCGTGACCAGCTCGCGGTGTGTGAACGATTGGGTGGGTACGGCGATGCCCATCGCCGTGTGCGCCGTCAGGAGGAAATCATCTGGACGCGAGTCAATGGCTTTGACCGCATCCTTTCGCTGATCCCGAACAACGCGAACCTCCACAACTACGACGAAGAAGATGTCGCCTGGATCCATCGCCCGTTCCGTGGTCCAGAAGACGGCGAGCGGTTCCTCTCACACCTCTATGCCGATCTCCGAATGCTGACGACGCAGGGATTCAAGATCTTGATGCATCGTGAGGAGTTGGGCGATCACGTGACGGGATTGATCGCTGGCTATCTGGTGTGGACACAGATGGTGCCGGACCAACCGAAAGCGATCGTGACCATCGAACAGCTCCTGTCTCGACCGATCGGCCCCATAGGGCGCGAGATCGTCGCCGTAGCTGGTTCGATCGACCCCACCGAGGTCGACTTACGTGACTGACACGATCGAGCTGCGTGGGCTGCGTGTCATGGCCTACTGCGGAATCCTCCCCGAGGAGCTCGAACGCCGGCAACCATTCGAGATCGATGTCGACGTAGAAGTCGACCTTCGAGCTGCAGCGACCTCAGATGAGCTGGACAACACGATCGACTACGGCGGCCTCGTCGCTGAGATCGAGCGACTGGCCATCGAGGTTCGGTATGGCCTCCTCGAACGGTTTGCGAGTGAAGTCGCTGCGTCTGTGCTCGAGCATGATCGAGCCCTGGCTGCGAGCGTCACGATACGAAAGCTTCGTCCACCGGTTCCACAAGATCTTGGAAGCTCGGGAGTGACGATTCGTAGAGCGAAACCATGAGGCGTCGAGCCTTTCTCGGGCTCGGCTCCAACCTCGGAGATCGTGAGACCCATCTGAACGATGCGATCGAACGGATACCAGATCTGGTGCGGGTGTCATCGTTCTGGGAGACAGCGCCCGTGGGAGGTCCTGAGCAGGGCCCATTCCTGAACTGCGTCGTGCAGCTCGCTACCGATCGCACCGCACGTCAACTTCTGGCGGTGTGTCGCGAACGAGAGGAGTATGCAGAACGAGTCCGGGTCGAGCGTTGGGGCCCCCGCTCTCTCGATGTGGATGTGCTCTGGATCGATGGGGAGACCATCGACGAGTACGACCTCGTGGTGCCCCACCCGAGGATGTTCGATCGAGCCTTTGTACTCGTGCCACTTGCGGAGCTCGCGCCCGAACTGATTCCGAAGGACTTCGTAACGCCTCGCACCGATGAGGTGTGGCTGTACTCTCCGAACGCTGAACCAGAATCGGCAGACGAACCATCATGAACCTCGTGGAAGAAGAAGAAGTGAGCTTCGAGGAACCGACCTTTGCCCCATGGGATGGTCGGCGAGTTCCGGTGTTGCTCTTGGGCGGCTATCTCGGAGCAGGAAAGACGACGGTGATCAACGAGATCTTGGCCAGGGCAGATGTTCCGATCGCCGTATTCGTCAATGATGTCGGTCAGATAAACATCGACGCTCGTCTGATCGAGCGACAGGCCGGTGACACCCTCGACCTGACCGGTGGCTGTGTCTGTTGCAGTTTGAAGAACGGGTTCCTCGAAGCGTTCGACCAGCTTCGATCGCGTGCCACGCCACCTGAGCTCGTCGTGGTGGAACTCAGTGGAATAGCGAATCCTTCCGCTGCAGCTGCGTTCGCGTCGACCCCGGGATTCTCCCTCGACAGCATCATCGTCCTGGTCGACCTCGACCAGTTCCTCGATCGTGAAGATGAGACGTCCGTCGTTGCCGATGCGGTTCGTGCCCAGGTTCGTTCAGCGGATCTCCTCTTGCTGACCAAGCGCGATCTCGTCAGTGACGGGCGAGTCGAGCGAGTGACGTCTCGATTGCGCGAGCTCACGCCTGGCACCCCGATCGTGTTGGCCGACTCGGCGCACTCGATCGCTGGACTTGTCGGTCTCGGGGCACGACGTCCAGTGCTCCAGATCGGAGATGGCACAAGCCTGTTCGATCAACACACGACGTCTCTTGTCCCGATCGGCGGCACGATGCACCGGAGCGCGTTGGAGTCTCTTGTCGCAAACCTGCCGAGCGAGGTTGTTCGGGCGAAGGGGATCGTGCAGATCGAGACGGGCGAGCTCATGGTCGTGCAGGTGGTCGGGAAGCGGCGTTCGATCGAACCCTTACCGATGGCAGAGTCCACCGAACCGACCGACCTGGTCGTTGTCACCGCGACCCGGATCTGAGCACACGGCCTCAGGCGCCGTCGCGGAAGGTAAGTGCGAAGTCGATCGTGCGCGACTCACCTTCGTCGAGGACCTGCGGGTCGTCATTCACATCGTTCGGGGGTCCGGTTTGTGGTTCGACGCAAAGTGCGTGAGATGGCTCGTCGTACACGACCCAATGGTCGGCCGACGACGCCAATCCCACTTCCACCGTTCCCCATCGAAGTTGTGGACCTTGGGCCAGTTCGGTGAAGCAGTCGTCCCAGGGTCGAGGCGATGGTGCGACTCGTCGGGATGATGGCATTCCGTCGTCATCTCGTTCGTACATCACCTTGGCGTCGAAGATGAGTTCTGCCTCGGAGCCCGCGCCGATGTCGCGACGGAACCAGGGATGCCACCCAAGCGAAACCGGCTGCCGGTCACCGGCCTCAACCGTCATCTGAAGGTGCAGATGGTTGTCATCGACGACAAAACTCTGGGTAGCTGCACCCGAGAACGGCCACGGTTCACTGAACTCATAGCGGATCGAGTTGTCGCTCACCGAGGTCCAGGGAGCGGTGAGGCCAAATCCATGGATCGCATGGGGGCCAAGGTTCTGGGGCAGCGTCACCACTGTGCCCTCGAAGTCGAGAACCCCGCGACGAATTCTTCCAGCGAACGGGACCATGGGAAAACAGCCCCACGCGATTGGGTCGTCGCGTCTGGCCACGAGCAGCTCATGTCCGCCGAAGAGAATTGACGAAACTCTTCCCCCACGTATGAGATCGACCGAGATCTGGAGACGTCCGTTCGCGCTTTCCAAAACCATCGTGTCGTCCATGGCTGGTGAAGTTAGCAACCCTGCCCCGCTAGATTCGTCAGGTGTCCCGATACTTTCACCCACCGCATCATGATGTGATCGACGTCGTGCGCAGAGCCCTCGTCGAGGATCTGACGCCGCTGGGTGATCTGAGCGCATCGCTCGTGCCGGACTCGACGCTTGCGACGGCCAAGATCGTGGCCCGTCCCGAAGGCGTCATCGCTGGGACTGCGTGCGTCGCGGAAACACTTCGTCAGGTCGATCCGACGGTCGATCTCGAATGGTCCGTTGACGAGGGCGTCGTTGTCGACGCTGGCCAAACGCTCGGGACGCTGCGAGGATCGCTCGAGTCGATACTGATCGCAGAGCGCACGGCGCTCAATTTCATGATGTACCTGTCGGGTATTGCCACGAACACCCGGCGGTATGTGGACGCAGCGACGGGCCCTGCCCAAGTCTGGGACACTCGCAAGACCACACCAGGGCTGCGTTCCCTCGAGAAGGCAGCGGTCCGAGCAGGTGGAGCGCGAAATCATCGAGGAAACCTCAGCGACTGGATCATGCTCAAGGACAACCATCTGACGGGACTGTCGATCGCCGACGGAGTGATCGAGGCTCGTCGCCGTTGGCCAGCCCGCACGATTCATGTCGAGGCCGACCGACTGGAGCACGTCGACGCAGCGGTTCATGCAGACGTCGACGCGATCCTGCTCGACAACATGGACCCAGAGCGCTTGCGAGATGCCGTTTCCCTTGTCGACGAACTCTCCAAGAATCGACGACGCCCGCTGCTCGAGGCGAGCGGCGGGATCGATCTGACCACGATCGATGCTGTGAGCCATACCGGCGTCGACATGATCTCGACGTCCAAACTCAGCTTCGGCGCACCCACGCTCGACATCGGGCTCGACATCAGCCCTTCCCAGACCCCCATCGATCGGTGACCAAATGAACGAGACCAGTGGACCTGAGGAAGCGGCGCGTCCAAGTGACGAGGCTCCGATTCGGTCCTACGAGATTCCGTATCGTTACGACACGACCGCAACGACCGCACAACTGCAGGAGAAGTTCGTTGACCTCGGCGATGGCGAGGAGACCGGAGCCGTCGTATCGATCGCTGGTCGGCTCATGCTCAAACGAGATCAGGGCAAGATCGTGTTCGGGGTGGTGCAGGACGGCACAGGACGAATCCAGATCTTTGCTCCCACGAAGACCACTCCCAACTTCGACGAGTTTGCAGGGTTGAGTCTCGGCGACTGGATCGGTGTGACAGGCGAGGTCATCAAGACGCGGCGAGGCGAACTCTCGATCCGGCCCAGCGAGTGGGTCATGCTGGCTCCGACTCGTCGACCTTTTCCAGACAAGTGGCACGGCATCACCGACCCCGACACGCGGTATCGGCAGCGGTACGTGGATCTCTGGGTGTCCGAGGAATCGAACGCCGCCCTTCGTAATCGAAGTCGAATCATGTCGCTCACGAGACGCTGGTTGGAAGAGCGAGACTTCATGGAAGTGGAAACGCCGATCTTCCATAGCATCGCGAGCGGAGCCATGGCTCGGCCGTTCTCGACGCACCACAACGCGCTCGATGTCGATCTCTACCTTCGTATCGCGCCCGAGTTGTATCTGAAACGGCTCACTGTCGGCGGCTTCGAGCGAGTTTTCGAGATCGGTCGAGTGTTTCGGAACGAGGGTATGTCAACCCGGCACAACCCCGAATTCACAATGCTCGAGCTCTATTGGGCATACTCCGATTACAACGACATCATGGAGCTGGTCGAACAGCTCGTCTCGAGCCTTGCGATGGAGATCTGTGGAAGCACCACACTCGTCTATGACGACAAGGAACTCGATCTCTCGGTGCCGTGGAAACGAGCGTCGATGCTCGATCTGATCGAAGAACACACCGGGTTGGTTCTTTCGATTGACATGGATCGTGATGCGTTGGCAGCGATCGCGGTGGAGTACGGCGTCGAGGTGAAGGAGTACTACGGCACCGGAAAGCTGATCCTTGAAATCTACGAGAAGACGACGGAAACGCAGCTGTGGGGTCCCGTGTTCGTCACCGATTACCCCAAGGAGGTCTCGCCGCTGTCTCGCGACCACCGAACCTCCCCCGGTCTCACCGAGCGCTTCGAAGGGATCGTCGCTGGGCGAGAGTTGTGCAATGCCTTCAGCGAGTTGGTGGATCCAGACGAGCAGCTTGCCCGCTTTCATGACCAAGAGGCCGAACGGGCAGCCGGTGACGCCGAGGCGATGGGCATGGACCTCGACTACATCCGCGCCCTCGAGTACGGCATGCCTCCGACGGGCGGTCTGGGTATCGGCATGGACCGGCTCGTCATGCTGCTCACCGGCTCCACCACGATCAGAGATGTGGTTCTTTTCCCGACGCTCCGTCCCGAGCAGGTCACCGGAACCCCACCTGAAGACGAGGCGCAAGCAGCTCCGCCCCCGGTCGAGTAGTCATCGCTGATGGAGGACGACGATCGTTTCGCGCATGCGCTCGCCACTGATGCTGCCGATCGCCTCGTCAGAGCGCAGGACCAGGCGATCGCCGGTGGCCGTGGCGGTTGGTGGCTCGAAGACCATGGGGACTCACTTGCCCACGACTACCTGGTAGATGAGCTGCGTCGGGCGCGACCCACGGACGGCCTCTTGTCAGAAGAGGGGCATGATGACGGTGATCGGGTGGGCATGCGGCGCGCATGGATCGTCGATCCGCTGGACGGATCCAATGGGTTCGGTTCGGGAAACGCAGAGTGGGCTGTCCATGTTGGGCTCGCCGTCGACGGGGAGGCACTCGTGGGTGCCGTGGCGGTTCCTGGTATTGGAATCACTGCGTCGACGCACGATGTCCCAGAGGTTCCCGACCGTACGAATCGGCGACCGGTGGTCATCACTGGGCGAAGCCGCATTCGGTCCGATGGTCAGTTCCTTGCGGGGGCACTAGACGCTGATCTGACCGCGTGCAGTTCCGCGGGCGTGAAAGCGGTCTTGGTCGCGATCGGGAAGGCTGATGTATACGTCCATGATGCGCCGCTCTATGAATGGGATGTGTGCGCGCCCGTGGCGGTCGCTCTCGCGGCGGGTCTTGACGCGTGCGGCACCGATGGCAGCACCATCCAATTCAACAAGGACACTCCAGTCGTCAATAGCTTGGTGATCTGTCGCCCTGAGTTCACCGCTGATGTTGTTCACGCACTGCAGTCGCGTTCGAGCATGGCCGCACAGCGTGATGATCACTGAGGGAATTGTCTGTTGATACCCCAAGATTTGGCAGCATATTTCTGGAGCATTTTTGGGTAACCGCTCCTTGCGGTGTCATCATGGGGCAGGATTCGGCGGATGAAAGACGACCTCATGGGAGATTCAACCCACAACCCACCACCTGGAGTGGGCGACGTCGCCTCTTCGGGTGCGGTTGGTGAGGAATTGATTCAGCGGTCATCATCGTTGGTCCTCGATCCAGACTCGACGAGGGTCTCCCTCGCGATCGGGGACGCAGTTGCCGCCTTTTTGGTGGTTGTGGTTGTGACCGTCGCTCTCGAAGGTTTCGATTCGCTCGTGTCGATAGACCCCTTCGTCGTGGGATTGGTTGGTGCTGGTGCACTCTGGGTCGTCTTGTGGTGGCGTAATGCGTACTACCTCAGTCGGTCGATCTACTGGGATGGAAACCTGTCGGTCCTGGTCACGTCGATCGCTGCCACCACCGCTGGAATGGTCGGTGTGTCGTGGCTGTTTGTCCTCGAGCCGGCTCGACTCTGGCAGCTGACGATCAGTGGGGCGTGGTTGATCTCGATGAGTCTCGTGAGATTGGTCCTCGCTCGCAGGAACGATGAGCGAAGTACGCCCGTGAGAGTGATCGTCGCTGGCAATACCGGCGACGCGCTGGCGACTCGACTGGCCTTGCGCGCCGATCCGCGGACAAGTTATGAGGTGCAGGGATTCGTCATGGATCGCCTTGACGACGACGTTCCCACTATCGTCTCCCAGCTTGCACTCGGATCGATCGATCACCTCCCACACATCGCGAAGAAGGCAGATACCGACTTGGTCGTCGTGTGTCTCGGCGCCATCGATGCCGAGCGATTCGCACCACTTGTGCGCCATCTCAATTTTGTGGGTGTCGAAGTGGCGTTGAGCACGGGACTCTCCGATGTTGCGCTTCGACGCGTCAGCCTCAGCCACGTTGCTGGACGTCCATTGGTGCGAGTGACCCCCGCTCCCCTCGGTGGCTGGCATCTTGCGGTGAAGCGAGCACTCGATGTTGTCGGAGCGACGCTTCTCCTGATCCTGACTTCGCCGATCTTGCTCGCGGCGACGATCGCGATCCGAATCGAAGATGGAGGCCGAGCGCTGTACCGCCAGAAACGGGTCGGTAAGGGTGGTCACCAGTTCACGATCTTCAAGTTCCGCACGATGGTGAACCGCGCTGAGGAACTCCAGATCGACCTGACGAACGATCACGAAGGTCCGGTGTTCAAGATGCAGGAAGATCCACGGGTCACCCGAGTCGGCCGGGTCCTCCGAAAGACGTCATTCGACGAGCTCCCACAGATCATCAACATCCTGCGCGGTGAGATGAGCCTCGTCGGCCCGCGACCACTGCCCGTATACGAAATTGATGCAGCCCCTACGAGTTTCTTGGATCGACAGGCGGTCAAGCCAGGTTTGACTGGACGCTGGCAGGTCTCGGGTCGATCCGATACAGGGTTTGCCGAGCTCGACGAGCTCGATCGCTGGTATGTCGACAACTGGTCGTTGGGCCAAGACTTCGAGATCCTGGCGCGGACTGTCCCGGCCGTCCTCCTGGCCCGTGGCGCTCGATAGATAGACCAGATACCGTCGCGATTTCATCCGTTTGACCGGACATATCGGAGTGACTGAATTGGTGCGCGCTGCCGGGTCGTGGGCCGACCTTTCCTAGTGTTGCTTCGACAACGATGCCAGGAGACAGCAATGACGAGCACGTGGGGATTCGAGACCAACCAGCTTCATGCGGGGCAAGCAGCTGATCCGGCTACCGGTTCGCGCGCCGTGCCGATCTACCAGACCACGTCTTTCGTGTTCAACGACACGGAGCACGCGAAGAACCTTTTTGCGTTGGCAGAGATCGGCAACATCTATACGCGGATCATGAACCCGACACAAGGTGTGCTCGAAGGTCGCATTTCGGCATTGGAGGGCGGGACCGAGACCGCTGTTGGTCTGCCCGGAGCGCTCGCCGTGGCGAGTGGCCAAGCAGCCGAAGTGCTGGCGATCCTCAACCTGGCCGAGTCAGGCGATCACATCGTGGTCTCCTCTTCGTTGTACGGCGGGACGTACAACCTGTTCAACTACACCTTCCCCAAGATGGGCATCACGGCCACGTTCATCGACGATCCCGACGACCTCGACGCCTGGGCCGCGGCCGTGCAGCCCAACACAAAGGCGTTCTATGGCGAGTCGATCGGGAACCCCCGAGCCAACATCCTCGACATGGCGGGTATCTCGAGAGTGGCCCACGAGAACAACGTGCCGCTCATCGTGGACAACACGGTTGCTACTCCCTACCTCCTGAGGCCACTCGAGCATGGCGCGGACATCGTGGTTCACTCGGCCACCAAGTTCATCGGAGGCCATGGAACGTCGATCGGCGGCCTGATCATCGACGGTGGTTCATTCGACTTCGGAGCGAGCGGAAAACATCCGATGCTCACCGAGCCCGACCCGAGCTATCACGGTCTTCCGTACTGGTCGGCACTCGGCCCAGGGGCCTACATCATCAAAGCTCGTGTGCAACTGCTTCGCGATCTCGGGCCTGCGCTTGCGCCTCTCAACGCGTTCCTCTTCCTTCAAGGGCTCGAGACGCTGAGCCTTCGCATGGAACGGCATTTCTCCAACGCGCAGAAGGTCGCTGAGTTCCTCGACGGTCATGCCCAGGTCGAGGACGTGTCGTACGCCGGATTGAAGAGTTCGCCATGGTTCGATCGAGCGACCGAACTCGGTGGCGGGAAGGGGTACGGGTCCATCGTGTCGTTCGACATCGCTGGCGGCCTCGAGGCTGGACAGAAGTTCGTCAACGCATTGGCTCTGCACAGTCACGTGGCAAACATCGGTGATGCCAAGAGCCTCGTGATCCACCCGGCGAGCACAACACACAGCCAATTGAGCGAGCAGGAGCAGGCAGCTTCGGGTGTACGACAAGGCTTGGTTCGCTTGTCCGTTGGCCTCGAGACAATCGATGACATCATTGCCGATCTCGAGGTTGGATTCGCTGCCGTCTAGGTAGATCATCTGCGAGACTTGTCCGATGCACCCTCGCGCCGGCCAACCAGCCCTGCCAGAAGACCTGACCGATATCGATGCTCTGCTTTCGGCATATCACGACGTCGAACCAGATCTTGACGATGTCGGCCAACGGGTGGAGTTTGGGACGTCGGGCCATCGCGGGTCGTCGCTCGATGGTTCATTCAACGAGGCACACATCGCAGCCACGACTCAGGCGATCGTCGAATATCGCTCTGCCGATGGAGTGTCGGGGCCGTTGTTCCTCGGGAAGGACACTCATGCACTGAGTGGCCCGGCGTGGACAACGGCACTCGAAGTGTTGGCAGCGAACGGTGTCGTGGTGATGATCGACTCCGCAGGACGCTTCACTCCAACCCCAGCGATCAGTCATGCCATCCTGCGTCACAACCGCACTTCTGGTGGATCACTTGCCGATGGCATCGTCGTCACGCCATCCCACAATCCACCTCGCGATGGTGGCTTCAAGTACAACGCGCCTCACGGTGGACCCGCTGACAGCGACGCAACGTCGTGGATCGCAGATCGTGCCAATGAACTGTTGAGGGGTTCGAATTCAGGTGTGCGGCGTCTCGAGAGTGGTGCAGCGCGTGCGGCCGACACGACGAACTCGTACGACTACATGATGACGTACGTGTCCGATCTCGACCGCGTCATCGACGTCGCAGCAATACGTGACGCGGGTGTTCGAATCGGTGCCGATCCAATGGGTGGGGCCGCTGTCGATTACTGGGCTGCCATCGGCGAGCACTACGACCTGGACCTGACGGTCGTGAACCCACAGGTCGATCCGCAGTGGGCGTTCATGACGCTCGACTGGGACGGGAAGATCCGGATGGACTGTTCGTCACCGAATGCAATGGCCTCCCTTGTGGCGTCGCGCGAACGCTACGACATCTCGACTGGGAACGATGCCGACGCCGACCGCCACGGGATCGTGACCCCCGACGGCGGACTCATGAACCCCAACCACTTTCTGGCGGTGGCGATCGAGTACCTGTTCGCCAATCGACCACAGTGGTCGGGGAGCACAGCGATTGGAAAGACGCTGGTTTCCTCGTCCATGATCGATCGAGTGGCCGCATCGCTCGGCCGGACCTTGATCGAGGTTCCGGTTGGCTTCAAGTGGTTCGTTCCCGGACTACTCGACGGATCGATCGGCTTCGGAGGCGAAGAATCGGCTGGAGCTTCTTTTCTCCGCCAGGACGGAACGGTCTGGAGCACTGACAAGGATGGCTTGATCTTGTCCTTGCTGGCCTCGGAGATTCAGGCGGTGACAGGGGAGAGCCCGAGCCGCCGGTACGAACATCTCACAGAGGTGAACGGCGCACCGTCCTACGCACGAATCGATGCGCCCGCAAGCCGCGAACAAAAGGCAACGCTCAAGGCGCTTCGGCCGGAGCAGATTTCAGCGCGCGAGGTCGCTGGTGAGGCGATCGTTGCCACCCTCACAGAAGCTCCAGGCAATGGTGCATCGATCGGTGGACTGAAGGTCCAGACCGAGAACGCCTGGTTTGCAGCCCGGCCTTCAGGCACCGAAGACGTCTACAAGATCTATGCAGAGAGCTTCCTGGGAGCCGAACACCTCGCGCAGGTTCAAAAGGAGGCAAAGGACCTCGTCGATACGGTCCTGTAGTCCCGACGATCTACAGCGCGGCCATGACTTGTTCGGCGAAGCGGTGGATTGGCTCGGGGGACAACGGATGCCCGAAGTCCATCACGAAGTGCGTGATCCCGAGTTCGTGTTGTCCGCCGATTCGATCGAGGAGTTCAGCGGACTCTGCGTCGGTTTCGGGGAGCGGGACCTCAATCGTCACGCCGCTCGAGATCGCTGCTGGATCGCGTCCTGCGGAGTGGGCTGCTCGCTCGACGATTGCGCGTTTGTGCACCCAATCTGCCTTGTCGTTCGGCGAGCCATGCCATATGTCGGCCACGCGTCCCACCAGTGGCAGACCGACCTTTTCTCCGTTTGCTCCAATACATATGGGTGGGACCACGTCGGGTAGCGGCGGTGCAGACGCCCCCGAAATCGCGAAGTAGGTACCGGAGAAACTGGGTTCTTCCTCGGTCCACATCAGTCGGCAGATCTGAACGACTTCCTCGAGCTCCGCGAAACGAACCGATGGGTTCGGGAAGTCGTAGCCGTAGGCCTCGTACTCGTCGCCCCGCCAACCAGCGCCAATCCCGAGCATGAATCGGTTCCCCGACAGGACCTGAAGGGTGGCAGCCATCTTTGCGGTGAGAGCAGGGGGACGATAGCCATGTCCGAGCACGTGGTGGCACAGCATGAGGTCTGGAAACTTCGCCGCGAGCCAGGTGATGGTGGTCCAGGCCTCCATGAAAGGATCGGTCTTTGCATCCATGCCATAGAAGTGGTCGGCGATCCAGAGCGAGTCGAACACGTCGTTCACCGTCGGCAGAATGTGCTCAGCCTGATACACGACGATCGGCTTGTGCTCACTGAATCGGTTTCCGATCACCGGAGAGAGCCAGCCGAACTGGATGTGTTTCGAGGTCATGTCCGAAGACTAAACCCTCGTCGGAGTTCGGTCAGACGATCAGCTTCTCGACCTTGTCCACAAGGTGATCGGCCGCGGCCTTGAGCGCGGACCCGCCCGCGGTGTCAGCAAAGGAACGAAGAGCGTCGTTGGCCTGGTCGGCATAGCGCCGCGCATCGGCGTGCGCGCTCTTGAGTGCGCCGCTGGATCGGACCAGGTCCCGAGCTTCGTCGCGGGCGGTGGTGTCGATCGGACGGCCGAGGAGCTGCTGCAATGAGGGGCCAACTTCTCCGTGCGCCATTGCTCGAATCACCGGCAGCGTGTAGACGCCTTCGATCATGTCGTTGCCGGCTGGTTTACCGAGTTCCTCATCTGTTGCGGTGAGGTCGAGGATGTCGTCGATGACCTGAAACGCCATTCCGTAGGCTCTCCCGAACGTCGTGAGGTGGTCGATGCGGTCCCGCTCGATACCTCCGACGATCCCTCCGATGCGGCACGCCGCAGCAAGCAGCGATGCTGTCTTTCCGTCGATCGACTTGAGGTAGGACTCCTCGGTGCGATCGATCCGATAGACGTACTCGAGCTCTCGAACCTGACCATCGCACAGCTGACTGATCGTACTGGCGAGGAGTCCTGCGACTTCTACGCCCAATGAAGCCGCGATCTCCGAGGCGCGACCGAGGAGGAAGTCTCCAGCGAGAATCGCTTGGTGGTTGCCCCACTTCGAGTTGACCGACTCAACGGTTCGCCGAGTCTCAGCCGAATCCATCACGTCGTCGTGATAGAGCGATCCCTGGTGGACGAGCTCAACGGCAACCGCGCCGAGGATGACGTCGAGTTCAGTTGGTGTGAAGTCTTGACTCGCAGCTGCTGACGCCGTGATGCAGAAGCCTGGACGGACTCGCTTGCCGCCAGCACTGATCAGATGTGCAGCGATGTCTTGGAGTAGTTCGTTGTCGGTCGCGACTGCGGACTGGAGCTGCTCTTCGACGCGTAACAGGTCGTTGGCAAGCGTCGGAACCTGTTCGAGTGGGCTAGTGGTCGACACGTTCCCAACTGTAGAAGCCTTCGGTGTCGAACGCGCAACCAACTGGGGGTCGGTCGCCGCTGAGGAGCGTTTGCGACCATCCCAGGCTGATTTTGTTCGATATCGGGCAAATGTGACTGGTTCGGGAATGAATCGTGGCCATTTGGCGCTCACCCTCTCGAGAAACCTGCCGAAGGGAGACCTGAGGGCTGACTCCCACGGTTTTTTCGTGGTGTGTCGGGCCTGCTGGGTAGACTCGGCAGGACACAGGTCGCAGAGGAGAAACCGTTGTTCGAGAGATTCACCGATCGAGCTCGCCGGGTCGTGGTTCTGGCCCAAGAAGAAGCCCGCCTGCTCAACCACAACTACATCGGGACCGAGCACATCTTGCTCGGCCTCATTCACGAGGGCGAAGGTGTTGCCGCGAAGGCACTCGAGTCTCTCGGGATCTCGCTCGAAGCCGTGCGTAGCCAGGTCGAGGAGATCATCGGCCAGGGTGGCTCGTCGCCGAGCGGCCACATCCCATTCACACCACGTGCGAAGAAGGTTCTCGAACTCTCGCTTCGTGAAGCTCTTCAGCTCGGGCACAACTACATCGGTACTGAGCACATCTTGTTGGGTTTGATCCGAGAGGGCGAAGGCGTCGCTGCTCAGGTGCTGGTCAAGCTCGGAGCCGACCTCTCCCGAGTTCGCCAACAGGTCATTCAGTTGCTCTCGGGTTATTCGGGTCCCGGCGGATCGTCTGCGTCCGGGCCGTCTTCCTCGAGCGACAAGGCCGGTGCAACGTCGGGTGGATCTGGCGCGGATTCGCCTTCAGGCTCGCTTGTCCTCGATCAGTTCGGGCGAAACCTCACGCAGGTCGCGCGCGAAAAAGGCCTCGATCCTGTTGTCGGTCGTTCCAAGGAGACCGAGCGGGTCATGCAAGTCCTGTCTCGCCGTTCGAAGAACAACCCGGTGCTCATCGGTGAGCCTGGAGTGGGCAAGACCGCAATTGTCGAAGGACTCGCTCAGGCGATTGCGTCGGACAACGTGCCGGACACCATTCGGAACAAACAGCTCTACACGCTCGATCTCGGCGCACTCGTCGCTGGCTCTCGGTATCGCGGGGACTTCGAAGAGCGTCTCAAGAAAGTGCTGAAGGAAATCAAGACCCGTGGTGACATCATCTTGTTCATCGATGAGATTCACACGCTGGTCGGCGCTGGTGCCGCCGAAGGTGCGATCGATGCCGCTTCGATCTTGAAGCCGATGCTTGCCCGTGGTGAGCTGCAGACCATCGGTGCAACGACGATCGACGAATATCGCAAGCACCTCGAGAAGGACGCAGCGCTCGAGCGTCGCTTCCAGCCGGTCAAGGTGGATGAGCCATCGGTCGCTCACACGATCGAGATCTTGAAGGGTCTCCGTGAGCGGTACGAAGAACACCACCGGGTGACGATCACCGATCAGGCGTTGGTAGCGGCGGCAAATCTCGCAGACCGATACATCTCGGATCGGTTCCTGCCGGACAAGGCCATCGACCTCATCGACGAGGCTGGGTCGAGACTACGTATCAAGCGGATGAACACGCCGCCTGAGTACAAAGAGATCGAAGCTGAAATCGCCGACGTCGTGCGAGACAAGAAAGTGGCAGTCGAAGAGCAACAGTTCGAAGAGGCGGGCCGCTTGCGCGACCGGGAGAAGGAACTGCTCGCGAAGCGCGAAGAAGTCGAGGCTGAGATCAAGGCGTCAGGCACCGATCTGTTCGACGAAGTCGACGAAGAGGCTGTCGCTGAGGTCCTTTCCCTATGGACGGGTATTCCCGTCTACAAGCTCACCGAAGAAGAAACCCAGAAGCTTCTGCGGATGGAAGAGGAGCTGCACAAGCGTGTGATCGGCCAACAGCAGGCAATTGCTGCAGTCAGTCAGGCGATACGCCGTACCCGTGCAGGTCTCAAGGATCCGAAGCGGCCGTCGGGCTCGTTCATTTTCCTAGGGCCCTCAGGTGTGGGCAAAACCGAGTTGGCCAAGACGCTCGCCGAGTTCTTGTTCGGCGACGAGAACGCGCTCATCAGTCTGGACATGTCCGAGTACATGGAGAAGCACACGGTCAGCCGCCTGGTCGGGTCCCCACCGGGATATGTCGGGTACGAGGAAGGCGGGCAACTCACCGAAGCTGTGCGACGCAAGCCGTTCTCAGTCGTTCTGTTCGACGAGATCGAGAAGGGCCATCCCGACGTCTTCAATACCTTGTTGCAGATTCTCGAAGAAGGCCGCCTCACCGATTCGCAGGGTCGATCCGTCGACTTCCGGAATACCGTTCTGATCATGACCTCGAACCTTGGTACTCGAGATCTCCGAAAGGCGAACCTCGGCTTCACCAAGGCTGACGAAGCGGTTAGTTACGAGCGGATGAAGGCAAAGGTCAACGATGCCCTCAAGGAGCATTTCCGTCCGGAGTTCCTGAACCGGATCGATGACACGATCGTCTTTCACGAGTTGTCCCAGCCCGAGGTTCGTCAGATCATCGATCTCATGATCAAGCGAGTTGGCAAACAGATGGCCGGCCTCGGCATGGGTCTCGAGTTGACCGATGCTGCTAAGGACTATGTGTCCGTCAAGGGGTACGACCCCACGTTGGGCGCACGTCCACTACGTCGTGCACTGCAGCGTTTGGTCGAGGATCCACTCTCAGAGAAGCTTTTGTACAAGGAGTTCGGTGCTGGCGAGATCGTCATCGTCGACATCGAGGACGATGAAGAAGTCCCTGGTGAGAAGACGGTTGTATTCCGTGCGATCGAGGGCTTCGAGCCACCGCCGGTCGAGGAACTCGAAGACAGCGAGAAGGCACAGGTCTGATCGGAAGTCTGGGTTATCCCCTCACGACGCCTAACGCCTAGCGTGGGGCGTCGTGAGGACGCTCCGCTTTTTCCTTGTCGCGCTTGTTGCCCTCTTGGCTACCGCGTGTCAGATCGATGCAGTCGTCGACGTCGTCGTCAACGAGGACGGCTCGGGCACCGTAACGGTCACGACTGCGTTCGATGAAGAGGTCGTCGATGCCGCTCCCGAGATCCTCGACGGGCTTCGAACGGAGGATCTGATTGCGGCTGGTTGGATCGTAGATGGCCCTCGCCTAGCTGAGACAGGCGGTTCTGTGGTCGTCGCCGCGACAAAGGAGTTTCTGTCGCCCGATGATCTGGCTGGTGTGCTCGACGAAATCGCAGGCCCAGGAACACTCTTCTCGGACTTCGAGGTTGCTCGAACGCGTTCGTTCGCGCGCACGACCTATGACGTCACAGGTCAGATCGACCCACGCATCAGCTTGACCATCTTTGGTGACGAGGCAATCACCGGGCTGGTCGGTAGTCCGCTCGGACTGTCACTTGCGGAGCTCGAAGCTGCTGCAGGTCGACCCCTCGACGAGACGGTCACGCTCGAGTTCACGGTCACCTTGCCGGACACTGTGACTGCCAACGGCGCCGATGTCGACGGACGGAGCGCTGGTTGGCAGCTGAGTCCCCAGGATCCTCTCCCCACCGACATCGAGGTCTCTTCGAGCACCGAGGATCGCCTCCCACGAATCTGGGCAGCGATTGCCCTGGTTGCTCTAGCTCTCCTCGGAACGCTGTTGATCTTTCGGCTGCTGGCCCGTCTCGGAGGTCGCAGAACAGACGAGCGAGGTGAGGAAGTCGTACAGATGCGTCGGCCCGACAGGGCCCCACCATCGCAAGACGCGACACCAACATCTGGTGAACGGCCCCCACGGCTCGAACTCGTGGTGCTCGACGCTCGTGGCGTGCTGTACGACGAGGCCAACGACATCGGGGCTCGTCTCGTCCCGTTCGTCCGAGAGCGTGGCAGCAAAGCAACCCTCCAAGAGATAAACGACGCGTTCCGATCCGCCAGCCTGGGTCGGTTGTCAACCGGTGAGTTGTGGGCTCAACTCGGCCTCAACGACGACCCCGCAGAACTTGATGCGCTCTACACGTCGGAATTTCGACTGCGAGAAGGGGTGCTTGAGTTCATCGACAGGCTTCATGATCGTGGACTCCGTGTCGCGGTCATAACAAACAACGTGCTCGGGTGGTCGAAAGCGATCCGTACACGATTCGATCTCGATGCCCGTGTCGACACGTGGGTCGTATCTGGCGAGATCGGGACTCGCAAGCCCGATGGGGCATTCTTCGAGGCCCTTCGCCGCATGACCGGTGTCGAGTACTCGGACAGTTTGCTCATCGATGATCAAATCGGCGATCTCGACATGGCACGGTCGCTCAACATGTCTACCGCGATGTTCGTGCCCGAAGCATCGCAGCTACCAGCATCCTCACCGCACCCGATCGTCCACGGATTCGACAGCTTCTTTGGACGGACGTCCACTCCCTGATCCGAGCTGACCGGCGACATGGGGGCTCGCTCGAT
>Ga0055584_100002082_pt1 | contig 19720 bp, 6 predicted proteins | sample OSDHelmetaG_FD_58716 | JGI IMG/M metagenome (GOLD analysis project Ga0055584, IMG submission 58716) | Pelagic marine sediment microbial communities from the LTER site Helgoland, North Sea, for post-phytoplankton bloom and carbon turnover... | ecosystem: Environmental > Aquatic > Marine >... | reverse complement strand
TAAAGTCAGTCGTGATAGTAACATTTTCCAGATTTATTTGTTGTTTTCATTTTACATCTACTCCCGTCGCTCTTGACGTGAGAGCATTGAGTTTTCTTTCCATCAGCTCGTTGTGGCGCGTCCTCGTGTATTGTGCAGAAGTTACCTCCTCCTTTAACCTTATTACTACACCTGCTTCCTGATCTACTTACAGCGGCACATTTTATATCCTCTTGACCTTCCTCTCTTTCTTCGTCCTGTTCTAACAGATTGCTTTCTATAACCGCTTCCTCTTCGGATTGTCTCTCAACTTCTTTAGCCCTCTTCTTCATCTCCCTTCTTTCCTCTGCCTCAACCGCTTTGATCTCTTTAACCTCACCCTTTGCGGACATAACGTCAGAGTTTTGTATACCGAAGCTCCACTTATTCCAACCTAAGAACATAGCTACACGTTGCCACATTTCGTTGTCTGAATTCATAGCTTCAGATAAGTTTTGATACTTACCATGCAACCTACTTAGTGGTAGGTTTGTAACCGCCTCAGTAATGCTAAAGGCAGCGTCGTACATAGGGTTGTCGATATCAGTTTTAGACATATGGTCAATCACATCTTGATTGTACTCCCAAGTTCTTAATCCGCTAAGTATTTTTCTTGCCTTAATACCTATAGGTGGAGATAAGTTAAGAGCTTCTATAAGTACATCCGCTTCGTTATACTCTGTGTAAAACAAATCGTCGTCCTCTTTAGCTTTTTCATCTAAGTGCTTTAGTATAGTGTTTTTCACAGTAGCAACAACAGCGCCAGTAGCTCCACCTCCACGTAGTAAACTATCCATCATCCCGTTGAGAACCCTACCCTGCTTCTTCTCTATATCATCCTCGTCGTCGTCACCAAACATCGTAGAGAATAACGCTGTTTGTAACCCGTAGAATATCATACTTTGAACAGCTCCATAGTAAGCGATTTTAGAGGCATGTTCTTTAGGATCACCTCTACCGTTAACCCAGTCTTGCATAGACCGCTTCATAATCCTGTTGTACTGCATAGGAGTATTTTGAAAAGCTAATATCAATTTACCAAGCGGAGATGCTTGTTGTTGAGATATTTTGTCTGGTCTAGCGGACTGTTGCGTTTCCTCAGATACCTCCATCATATCCTCAAAAGCTTTAGATTCCGCCTCAACTTGGGTCATACCCTCTTTTAAATATGTACCAATCCTATTACGGTACATCGTAGCGCCACCAGTAGCAATAGCTAAGCTGTCAGCTATCTGGGTAGGGGTAAATCCTAGTTGAAGTAGCTTTGCTACAGCCGTCTTCATCTTGTTCGGCGAGTCCTTCATGTCGCGTAGTAACTCCGCCGCATTTAAGTCAGTACCTATACCACCTCTTCTTTGCTTCAAGTAGTCAGAGTTAAATATCATAGCAACATCTTTCCAGTATTGAGGTTGATTAGCAAATACTTTAGCCGCTTTAACCGGGTTGTTGTCATGCCAATTCATGAAATTGACGTTTGATATCATTTGAAGCGTGGCTGACCTACCGTTGAAGAACATAGTGGTACCAACAGAACCGTTAATCCAATTAAGAAAGTTATTTGTTAATTTGTTTGCACCAGCGGGTCGTGTGCTGCCGGTCTCCATTCTATACAATATGTCTTCGAGAGCCTCTCTAAAGTCAGTGCCATATACAGCTTCTATCTTATTCATGTTTTCAGCAGAGAATATCGCTCGTGAGTTTTCTAAAAACTCTCCAAGCACAGTCTCTCTAGCTGTGTCTATTTGCTCACTAAGATCAGAAGACAAAGTACCCCCTAACCAACTGTCACCAGGGTTAAAGTCAACTCCAATTTTATTAGATACTACTACAGCTTCTTCCGCAAAAGCCTTTAAATTAACATCACTTTCAACGGCTGCGATTAATGCTTGTTGATCTGTTTGTGATAAACCTGGAACGTCTTTACCAGCTTTAATCCAATTGTAAACCCTTACCGCTTGTTCGTTTGTAAACTGCGTGTCACCAGCTTTAGACCTTAGTTTCTTTTTGATACCAGGTATAGCTTTTTTAAGAGATCGCACGTCATTACTAACCTCCTGCTTAAGTGAGTTTAACCTTCTGTATCCTTTAGCAAACGGATCAAATAGTTTTTCCTTAAACCACTTATGATGCTGCTCACCCTGCTCTCCTTTGCCTAAAAAAGAATACATCAACCCTTTAAAATCTTCCGCAGAAGGTGGTAAAAAGAATTTAAACTTATTTTTTCCTTTACCTCTTTGCTTAGCTTTAGCAGCGGAAAATCTTTTACGAGGGTCTACCATCATAGATTCACCTAGTATAGTGTTAAACTCCGCGTCTAGCTCAGATTGAGTTTGGTTCATTATATCTATAAAATCTGAACCAACTCTCTCGCTGTTCTTTACTCTAGCTTGTTCAACCTTACCTTTGATATCGTATTGATTGAACACTTTTTGCACAGCCTCTATGTTCTGCATAGCGTCATCTGCAAAAGCTATATCGTTGTATCCTTGAGCATGTTTATCCAGCAGCCATCTAGCTTTAGCTTCACCTGTAGAATTTCCTAGTCCTGTTATATTTTCCAACGGTATGTTCAGGCCTAACGCGTCTAAGAACTCTTTGATAGCTACAGCGGACTCGGAGCTTCTCGCGGTGAGTATAAAAGTATCTTCAGTACCATACTTCTTAGCGCGCTTCATAGCCTCGTCAAACATAGGCCCTGGTTTTCCACCAGTAACTTTGTTAAACTCAGAAAAATCTGGCACCCATCCTTTGGTTATTAAATCAGCCCCTTGCGTTGCGAACTCCTCAGCACTTATGACTTTTGTCTCGCCATCTTTAGTGAATATAACATTCGACTTTGTTGTAGCAAGTGTATCATCGAAGTCCCACGCTGTCATACCTTTAGTTTCACTAGAGCTAACTGTTGGTATTTTTTCTAATTCTGCCAATATACTTTTACCCTCTTTAGTAGAAGTATCTAAATTCCATCTACCCACTTGCTTGGACTCGCTAGAACTAACGGTTTTTATATTCTGTAATTCTTCATATATTTTTTGTCCTTCTGGAGTTCTTGTATCTAAATTCCATCTACCAACTTTTATTACATCCTTATTAGGAATAGCCTTGCGGGTTGTCTCGGCTTTCTTTACGTCATTGCTTAACTTGTTCAACTCAGCGTCAGAAAGACCTTCCGCTATAGCGCCCATTGATTTACGCTTAGCGTCATTAACCTTTGGATCACCACGTCTTATTTTAGCTAGTTCCGCGGTAGTTTTTATAATCAACTGCTCGTTAGCGAGTTCTGATTTAAGTATACTAGAGTACTGCTCACCAGTCCTAGGGTTTCTAAAGCTTTCTATGTTTAAACCACCATAGTTTTGTATAGCAACCATGCGAGCGAGATCAGCCATGCTGGTCGTACCAAGTACTTCGTCTTGAACTCTACTGTATATCTCCGTGCCTAATGACTGGCTAAAGTTTAACATAGCTTTTTCAGTAGTTAAACTTACGCTACCCTCGTTAAACCACACGCTAGATAAATCAAGAGCAACAGTACGCATGAGATTAACCGATGGGGTTACATGCTCTCCCTTTGCTCTTAAACGCTTCGGAATAAGAGCTTGAGCTTCGTTATCTACTCTTTCTTTGTTCCAACCCTTTTTCCACTTACCGGTTTTTGTTTTTGATTTCTTTTCCGCGGCTTTTTTAGAATGCTTAACAGCTTCTTTGTAATCCGGATGCTTATCGTTAATCTTTACGTCATGACTTTTCCTATCTGCAAGCGTAGGATTTGCGTCAAAATACTTTAACTTACCAGTCTTTTTATTTTTACCAATCCAAACAGCTTGAGATTCCCCAGAGAATTGTATCATAGATAATTTAGTCAAACCTCTAAAGCCTAATACGTTGTTAGTAGCCATCTCTAATAAACGAATAGCTCCAAGCTTAACATTCATATTACCATCAGTACCTATAGCGGCCATTTGGTTTATAACGTAACTTAAGACTGCGCTATTAGCTTCGTTCGCAGCGTCTAGTTCTGTGCCATAAAGTCTATTTACTTTCTGTTGCTTATCTATAGCGTGTTGCTCTTTAGATTTACCTTTAGGTCTGGGTTCATTCTGTATTCTCTGAATCTTTAATGCTAACCCGTTACCAGCGTTAAACTTTCTTATTGCTTTTAAATCAAAATCAAGCTTAGTGTCGTCAGCGGCCAAAGACTCTTTAGTTGTTCTAGTGTCAAACGCATCGTAAACATCTTGATTGTTATTTTTATTTAAACCACGCTTGCTACTTACTAATCCAAAGAATGGTTTACCAAGAGCCTTAACAAGCTTAGGTGGTAAAGTTTCTATCATTGCAATAGAAGCTTTAGCTAGTTGCTTGTTCGCTTTTTCGCCTACTTTCTTTTGCCCATCTTCTGAGAAGTAAAGTTGATCAGCTAAATAGCCTTCCCAAAACTCCGCTTCTTTTTCATTTTCTAATCCTTCTTTTATTTTAGCTCTTATAGGATCTCTAAATCCCTCTTCATCTTGTTCAACAAAGAATCTGTTTACATCTTGATACTCCATGTAGTCTACAACAGCTTGGTCGATACCACTATCAATGATAGCTTTATTAAACTTGGCATTACCCCAACCATGTTTATGAGCTATTTGTACAACATCGTATACTTGATCTTGAACAATGCTCACTGGAGTTTCCGTTAAGTAATCATATACACCCGGTGCAGCTGATCTTTCTGAAAACAGGTTTAAGTTTCTCCCATCCGCAACGCGCAACACCTCGGATATAGGGTTGCCCTGCATCTCCATAGCTACTCTAGAAGATTGATTAGTCATAGCCATGTCTACTAACTTAACCATAGCTCTTATTCGTTGACCTACGTTTCTATCATCTTTAGGTTTAATGTTTGGTGTACCTCTTTCTGTTATACCAAAAACCTCCATTATCTGAGCGTCAGTTAACCCATCGTTAAACGAGTAGCCAGTAAGATTATCTTTCCTAGTATGCTTAGTAAATAAATCAGAATCTAACAACACTTGTGGTATACCAACAGCCTTATCAGGTCTTGCCTCAAGCTTTTCTGTGTTAGGATTTTTAACCATTTTAGTTGTAGAGTGCATTGGTATTACAGCGCCACGTACTGATTGTATGTTTTTCTGTATCCACCTTTGGGCGTTAGTCACATCAGTAGCGTCTAAATTACCGGTCTTTGGTTTACCAGCTTTATTTACAGGGTTAATACCCATCATCTCCATGACATCATAAAACCTCTTACCACCTAATGTTTTATAGTTTTTACCATCAACATTTATCACCCCGTTAAGTACATCGGCTATAATACTGTTATGTATATCTAATCCATCTTCACCAAACCTTTCGTATAATTTTACGCCTTGACTTCTTCTCTCTTGCTCAACTGTAGTATTATCAGAGGCAACGTCTGCTACATTATCATACTTGTGATCTATCCTAGCTTCAGCTTTTTCTTTTAATAGATCATTAACTATCTCATCAGCGCGCACCTCGAGGTACTTGTTTATATATCCAGCTAACGGTACTGGGTTTCCTTGATCGTCAGTTCTAATGTTACCGTCGTCATTATACTTTTGAACCATACCATATAAACCACGTGAGTCTAAATATATAGCTTGAGCTATAGCGTTTCTCCTTTCCTGTAGAGTCACACCTAAATGCCCTGCAATTTCATCAACCTCTAATCGTTTTACGTACTTCTCAACTATACTTGTACCATATGCCCTAGGTCCTCTACCTTCATTTGGGTTTATTATAACTTCAAATTCAGATATGATATCCTGTATACCATCCATACCCATTTGGTCGTATATATCTTGAACTCTGTTAGATGAGTCCTTCATCGTTTGAGTTACTCTAGTCCTCTCCGAAGCCTTATTATCTCCAACTTTTTCTTTTAACCAAGCTTCTTTTTGCTCTTCAGACATGGCTTTCTTAGCCGCGATTTTTCTTTTAGTCTGCTGAGATATCTCACCGTTGTCAAATGCGTCTATGAATCCCATTAAGTAATTTAATCCAGATCCTTTTGAATCAAAATTAAAATCACTTTTACTAAACCCTGTAGCTTGTCTCCATAAATTACCAACACCTTGCTTACCGATTTTACGAGCTTTCTTTTTAGCCACCTCATGGTTGCCATTCATAAAGACATCTTGTACCGCTTTGATGTACTCATCAATACCTCTCGGTGTCATTTTATTAAAGTCCACTGGATTCTTTTTAGCATCCCAACCTCTTCTACCGCTCTCGTCTTTAAGTCTAGTCCTAGCGTCTTCGGTCATGCTCTTATCTGTCATCCTCGCTACTGCGAGCGCGTTGACTTGTTTAAGTATATTATCGCTATTTAGAGACTCGTATATACTCTCAGCAAGTTGCTTTGTCTCAGCGTTATTAAGAGCAAACGAATCTAGTACGTGTCCGATCTCGTGAGCAAAAGAAGTGCCTTGAATTAAATCTCCATTCATCAAAGCTTCTTTAGCGGAAACCTTATCAAGTGTTATATACTGTACTTTACCAGTCTCTTCGTTTACAGTAACTTGAGCTGCTATCTTACCGCTTCTAATTTTTTCTGCAACCTCTTTAGCTGTGTGTTCGTCTTTGTATCCTAGTTTTCTCCAGTTACCAAGAACGTCTTGAGCCATTGCTTCTGCATTCTCGAACTCCACTATAGCGTCCTCATTTAAACCTGTAAGTATATCTTGCTTAAGTATATTCTTAGCATTCTCTCGACCTCGAGTGTTTATAGATATAGCTTGTCCTCTAGTGGATAAACCCCAAGCTGCCACTCTTTCAAAATACTCTTGCTCAGCTTTTAGTTTTCTTTTTCCACGCTTACCTTTTTTACCCGTTGTTCTCTTTTTACCCGCTTTAGTTTCAGTGGCTCCACCTTCATAACCATAGACAGCCATCTCCATCATCTTGAAGATCTTCTTGTTGCTCTTGGCTTTATCAACTTCAGCTTGCATCTGGTCAGACTTTAACTGCTCGTGAACAGCCATCATCTTCTGCTTGTTAGACATCCTGTTGAACTTAGAGTTGTATTTAGAACTCTTCTTGTCCTGCATTTGATTAGTAACGTCTAGCCCAGATTGACCGTATATCTTGTTCACTAGACCATCATCACTAAGAACATCATTATTATACTCACCAGCAACCTCCTCCCATATACGAGCTCTTTCTGTTTCTATAGTTGCGAGTTGTGTTTCAGCGACTCTCCTTTCAGATTTAGGTAAACCTTTGAGATATTTATTAACCTTCTTTTTTATAGTGATAGGTTTATCACCAGATATAACACCAGCTTTTCTGTGTACAGAGTTTTCAGACATGCTATATTTAAGCAACTCTTGCACGTTGGTTGTTCCCGCGACTAACGCGTCAACCTCTAGATTTGTCATAGCCATACCGAGAGAAGCAGCCTCTATCTTCATAGCCGATAGGATGGCCTCTCTTTCAGCTTCCTTACCTTTACCTTCGTATAAACCGCTTTGTAACTGTTCGGTATAATTCTTTAACTTCTCTACCTTAGGCATGTTCGTGGCTTGCCACTCTTCATTAGCCACCTGCTGTACGTATGTACCATACGCAGTTGTTGCGGTGTTAGTAGGCCCAGCCATTATTATAGAGGCTACAGCAACCTCCTTCCATTGGCTAAAGTCCATTTCCCTACCAGTAAGTAATCCAGCTTGTAACTCGTTAGCAAAATAGATCAACTCTTCCTCAAGCACTTCACCACCAACCTGCTTACCTGTGTTACCTAAGAAACTACCAACCGCGGCTAACCTACTTCTCCATGTGCCCTTAGCGGCATCGTCTATAATTCCACTTAAATTCTTTATTGCAGTTCTAGCATTTGGAACTGTACCTACAGCGTATGTGATACCACCTTCTATAATAGCTGAAGCCATAACAGAGCCGTTTCTTTGAGCCCAGCTTAAATCACCTAAAGCTATGGTAGCGTCTAAATCCGCTTTACCCATTATATACTCTGATCTAGAAACCTCGTTGTTTTCGTAAGCTGTTGTTAAGGATTGTAAAGCTCTTTTAGCTTTCTCACCTGTATCCATCTGGTCTTGTATAGCTATCCTCTGTTGACCACCAGCTGACATACCAAACAGCGTAGGCGCAAGCCACATACCAGCTCCTGGTAAAACAAGGTTTGTACCGATAGCAACACCCATGTTAAGAGATTGCTGTGCCGCAACTCTTGAAGCATACCTACCACCTAAACCTTCTTTTAAAGCTGTTTCGTAATCCATCATACGCTCATACGCTGCCTCACCTCTATTCCTACTTTGACCCGCAAGCACCGCTGATCGAGAACCAAAGAACGCTGGTATGTCGTTAGTAAAAGCTTCCAATCCAACTCTAAAATCTTTCGCTATTAAGTCACCACGATCATACTCAACGTTAACCACTCTACCTAAATCAATAGCGTTAGAGTAAACTTTTTTAAACTCACCACTTAAAGCGTTTAATCCTTTATTCCATTCATCTTCTAATACTCGGTGATCCATAAACACCTTATTTATAGAAGCTTGCCATTTATTTACTAGAGCTTCATCAGCGCCTTCAATAATGGGTCTATTGTCTGCCGTAAAACTGTAACCAAGACCAGCTTGTTCGATAAATTTAAGCTGCTCGGTTAAGTCATCTTCAAAACCCTGTCTTATCTCCTCACCTTTGTCTTTATATTTTCCGTACAACGACTCGAAGTTACCAACGGTATTATCAAGATACGGATCACTTGTAGTCGCTATTCGCTGTAAGTATTCTGGATCACGAATGCCTGTGTTTATTATGCTTGCTAGCATCTCAGGTTTTACTTCCATATTTTCGTAAACACCAGTTGCCTCATTGTAAACACTAGCCTCAACATAACCATCCTCATCATGCTTTGTGTATAACATAGAGACATAATCATGCTTAGCGTTTTTAGCTCTACTTAAAGCCTCGTTGTACAGCACTTTTTCGTTAAAAACACTGTTATATACATTGTTAAATCCGTCTGTGCCTTCTTGATATGATAGCAGTTTTGTGAGCTCAGATAATACTTGTTCTTTTTCATCACCAAGTCTAACGTTCCTCTCTACCGCACCAATTCCGCTAACCCCATAAACAGGAGCTTCTTGGTTCCAAACAGAAAAGTCTCCGTTGTCAAATCTAGCAAGTAACTCGTCGAGAGTGCCATCGTTGACAGCTGCGACAAGTTGTTCGTATCGATCACCATAGTTATGCAATCCTCTTCGTTTTTGAGCCGCTGCCCACCCAGGAGTTCCTACATCAAAATCAGAGGTAAGACTAGCTGATATAGTTGCACCCTCTTGAGGAGCGTCATCTCTAACCCAATCATCAGATACGTTCCATCCACTCTTGAAGTAATACTTTAACCAGATCTTAGCGTCATCAGAAATACCCATCGTGTTGATAGCATTTTCCAGTTTAACTTGGAAAGCTTTTTGCCTTGTTAAATCTGTTGCTAGCGAACCTACACCGTCTTCAGTATCAGTATAATCCTCGAAGGTTTTATCTTGCTCTTGCAATGCATTCCCTAAAATCTTCATCGCGCTTTCAGCGTAATTATCTTTTAAAGTTAACCACTTGCTTTCGGGTACTTTATGAAATAGATATTTCTGTATATCACCTGGTTTACCTCCCGCAAGCCTTTGACCAAACTCATCCATAAGTTGGTATTCCTCACCCGCGGTTAATGGGTTAAAGTTTGGATCGTCTCCCGCATACATTACAGTTCCTACTGCTTTGATTTTTAAACCTATTAAACCTAGCTCTCCATTTATCTCACGTAAGACATCTGTTGACCAATCTGAAGACTCATCGTCTCCTAAAGACCCGTCCTCTCGTTCACCAAACATTCTAAACAAGTCGATGCTATCCATAAACTCTAGCTTCTTAGCATTGTTTTTATACCACGCTTTAATTTCGTTTATCTTATTAGCCTGCTCTTGAACTTTTTCATCCGCGTAAAAAGTAGCGTCAGGACTTAAGTCCATGTTTACCGGTGTACCATCTGGTAGGATGAATCTAACAGCGTGATCAATAAACCCAGTGTTTATAACCCTTAAACCAGGAAACGTTTTTTGGATCTCATCAGAGTTAAAATAATTTAGAACTTCTCCCACATCTTTGTTAACAATGGTAACAGGGTTCTCTATATTTATGTCGCTTTCATGCGTCAACTTACCCAACTCCTCTTGCTTTTCTTTTTCTTCCTTTATCTCTTTAGTAGGACGATCGTCATATATAGAACCGTGCTTCTCTTCAAATTCAACTATATCAGGGATTGCTACAGCTTCTACAGTCTCTCCATTTGGTAGCGTGTTAGGATCTAGGTTACCGTTTTCAAATTGACTAACTAGATGTGCTACTTTAGCTTCTTTACTTAACATAAAGTGTGGCGTGGTACTGGCTCTACCTTGCTGCATGTTACCCTCAAACTCAGCTTCTTTCGCAGCATTGTCCATAACTTCAAGATATGCTTCTGCAGAATTTCTGTACACGGTGTTTTTGTGTTCAGCTTTCTTACTTTGCACTTCGTCTTCCGCGGCTCTATCAACTTTAGCCTGAGCGTATTCATCAGTCCTTACGTATGCCTCGAAATCACCATCGATCCATTGGTTGATTGGAACACCTTGGTCAAGATTGTTTTGTATTCTCGCTGCTTGAGCCGGGTCTATGGTACTCATAGGTACAGTTTGACCTTCAGCTACCTCAGGTACGTCATACATCTCTTCACCCTTTCTTGGGGCCACGGCATCACCGTAGTACACGTTACCACCTACCCCTCCTTCTTCAAATACATTTTTATACTTACCAGTAAATTCTGGAAACAATGATAACGCCTGCTCCATGTCATAGTTAGTACCCTCCGCAGTAGACACGAAGTCTTCTAGCAGTTGTCTATCTATACCCTGGAGCTCAGGGAAGTGATTCATAATAGAGTCCATATCCCAGTTGTTCTGACGGGCTGTCTCTGTTAAATCTAATAATGGTTGATATTTAGTGTCTATCATTTTTAGCTAGTAGCTCTATTATTTCCTGCTGGCCCACTAACTCCAGCTCTAGTGGTCTGCTTGACTTTATTATCTGGAGTTATATCCGTTGTCGAGTTAAAACCTAAATCAAATCTCGCCTTTGCTTTACCGGCAAACCAATTACCTATTTCTTCTTTAACAATACCCGCGTTCTCATCTTTTTCTAACTCATTGAACATAAATTCCTGAGCTGCTATTTGTTCTGCTTCACTGATCACCCCATCTCTATCGGTGTCAGCTCCATTGTCTCCTACACCCGGTAACTTAGCGTAAAGTGCAATTTCAACATCACTCCATACTCCATCAGCTTCTAACACTTCATCCGCCCAGCTTTTACCACCGACAAGTGGCTCATGCATAATGGTTTTTAAATTCTCTTTGTTTATAGTTCGCTGGAAATCTATACTAGTTTGGCCTTCATCAAAATAACTTCCATCTGTAGCTCCAGACTTTTGGAAACCATCAAGCGTTGCAGTTAAATCTTTAGCCATAACTGTAGGAGCTATAGCGCCTGTGACTGTTTTATCGAACTGCCCTTTAGTTACGTATCTTGTAAGTTTACCGTCGTCACCTAGTTCATACCCATTATCCGCAAGCCATTTCTTCTCTGTTATACCTTCTGGCAATGGATCTGGAATACCTAATTGCAACTTTAAATTTGGGTCATTATATAACCCAGAATAATCTATACCAATCTGCATTTGCCCGTCTTCCATTCTATAGGTAACGTTTCTGTTTTGAACAACTTCACCCACCATATACTGATCCACAGGGCTATATACTCTATTACTTGAAGCCCAACCAACTTTTGAATCATTATCTATAGCTAATGTAGCGGACTCACCCCATCCAGTAAGACTAGATTTACGTTCCGCTTGTTCAGCTAATAGTTTAGCTTGCTCTTCTTTACTACCAGTTCTTACAGCTTCTAAATAAGCTTCTTTACCGGATTCCTCTAGCCTTATAAAAGCATCGTATTGCTCTTTAGTATTCCAAGCGTCTCTAGTAGTTGCATCCTCCCACTTACCTTCTTGTGCCGCCGTTATAGCTCTACCTGCTTCATATGATGTATACGCTTTACCTAAAGCACCAGTGATAGCATCGGATATACCAGAGGCCATAGATTTTTTTCCACGCTGCCAAGTTGGCTTGAGCGCTTTACCGTATGACTCCATAAAACTATTCGACGTGGAATAATTTAATGAAGGTCTTCTGTATGTTTTTTCGTCTGCCATTCTATTCTATTTTCCTAACGCTGCCATAAGTTTCTGTAAATCCGCCTCGCTCATACCACCTCCACCTCCACGAAGTTGCTCTAACACATTAGCATCAATTTTAGAGGTTCCGTCTTCATTGAGCAAACCTAATTTATCTTGTAAACCCGACATCTTACCTTGAGACATAAGTCCACCTGTAACTTGCATACCACCTTTTAAGGTATCGCCTATACCTTCTACCATCTGTTGTTGAGCCGCTGCTCTAGCTTCTCTTGCGGCGTTCATTTCTTGTGCCGACATACCCATAAGAGTTTCAATCTTACCTTGTTGAGCTTGTCTACTAAGAAGATCACCCTCTCGTTCAAGACCTTGTATTCTAGACGCTTCAGCTGCTCTAGCTTGATCGTTAACCTGCTCTTGCTTAGCGATATCTGCAGACGAAGCTTGCGCATCTAACGATGCTTGATTAGCCATAGTTTGGGCAAGGGCTGCTATACCAGATCCACCCGCTGAACCACGCATCTGAGTCATGATATTAGCTTGTGACTGCATCTGCTGCTGCTTCTGGAATTCCGATGCCTGTTGATTAACAGTTAAATCCTCCATAACGTTCTCCATGTTGAGGTATGGATTAGATGTGTCTAGGTTTTCAAACTTATTTTTCTGTTTATCTAATTCTGCTTTAGCAGCTTCGGCTTCCTTTTTAGCGTTCTTAGCTTTTACGCCACCGTCAATAGCTTTATACAAGCCTGTGGCCGCGGACACTGCTCCTACTGCTATTGTTACAAATGCCATAATCTATTTATTTTTAGTGTACTGTTCATATTCCTCATAACTTGTAGCTACAATTTCTTTTTCTAATTCATCTAAATCTTCTGTATTACTAGGATTTTTATGTGTATTAAACCACATAGAATCTTCGTGAGCATATAGAACTCTTTTAATACCTGGTGTTGACGTTATAAAACAAGGCGCTATATGATCCACTGTTTCGTCTTCGTTTATCACAGTTATCTTACCAGTGAGCAAAAAGCACACGTGAAGATGTTTATGTATAGCACCAATAACCGCACTACCTTTTTTCATGTGCATCTCCCTAATATACACGCCATCCATAAAATGATGTTTAATAGGGATTACGTCGCTGTCTCTAACAATAGGTTTGTTTTCTACACCGGCAACGATATCCACTCCATTAGCTATTTCTTTTAATGTATTTTCTAAAGAAATGACTTTCGATCTGAAGTCTACAGATATTTCTGATTTAGTATTTCCTTGTAACTCGTTATCAGACATTAAATTTAATTATAGTATACTGATATAGTTACACTTTTTAAGCCTTATTTACTACTCTCAAATATGTCCATGCCAACGCTGTATATTTCAGACTCAGCGGTTGAGTCGTTGACTAGCTTGGTACTTGCAAAATATCCTAGTATAGAACTTAGATTGGCTTTGTTGTCTTTGCTGAATAATATAAACCTATTTAAACCGTTTACCTCTGTAAAGCTAAGACTGGAATCACATATAACTGTAAGTCCAGTTATCTCCCTTATTTGACCTATCTCTGTTATATTATCTGTTCCGTCTCCATCTGGATCAGTGGCGACGTTGAAGCCTCCCTCCATCTCTGTGTTAACAAAATAAGCCGTATCCCCGACTTGGCAAGATACGTTTAGTGGTTGCGTGAATGTGAGAGTTACTAGTGGCATGTTGTTACGCTTGAGTTATTATTGTATCAATGTTTAGAAGTATATCACCCGTTGCCGACACGCTTTCAGCTAATAGATACCCTTGTATAGTAGCAACATCAGTACCGGTGTTTACAGAATACTGTATATCCAACGGTGTAATACCACTTTGAATGGTCACCGTATCAGATGATGTGAAACTCAAGGTGTCACCGGCGGAAAGTTTTTGAATTGTGGCAACGGTTATGTTTCTGCTAGGGCCATCCACAGCCGTTATAGTTGTAAACGCTACCCCATTGCTGTCTACTTCACCGGTTATACCGGGTCCAGTAACTTTCATTCCGACTTGCAAATTAGAACTATAATCAAGAACTATAGTGGTCGAGCTGTTAACATTTCCCACAATATCTATCTGCTGAGTTCCAGATCCGGCGCCAGATACGATATCAATAGCGCTTGGGCTACCCCCTGCAGCCGTTAAATCACCGGAAGATGCTGTGGCCGTGATCTGAAAAGAAATTAAACTTGAGTCATTTTTCACAAACATCAAAGTTGTATTATCGGGTATAGCAGCGGTTGCACTAAGAGTTAAGATGTTTTTGTATAAACTCTTAACGGTAGTATTGTGCGTTATTATAGATGCACCAGTTGCATTATTTACATATATAATCATACCGGGTTCTATGCTAGTTGGTACCGGTGTATTAAGCAGCACTCTAGTGCTAGAGCTATTTCCATTACCACCTTCTGCGTATATAACTTTTGAAGGTTTATTTACATAGTTGCTACCAGTATATGGCTTTGGTCTATGGAATATATGCGTTGAAGCAGCGAGATCAAATGACTGGTAATTAGAGTTGGTACTAAATGGTTTTATTGTAACCGTGCTTATTCCATATTGTATCATGATAGCCTCACCATCTTCGTTCGGAACATCAGCGTGTAGTGAAGACGTTCCAGTAGCTGTTAGTATAATGTCGTACCTAGTATCGACTGAGACATCAGGGAATTTCACAAAATGAGTGGTTACACCACTAGAGCTTATAGTTGCAGATTCAGAATACGGGGCCGCTTGAAACTCTGTTGAAGTAAAGTTATAGTTTGGCGTAGTCGAAGCTGGGATAATGCTATCTGTAGATTCTTTTTTCTGAAGTTGTATATCATAAGTAGCACCAACAGAACCTCTAACTGATATAGCTTCAGAACCACCCGTAAATGGAACTGACGGGCTGTACGCTATACTTCTAACTTGATCGTTTGTTACGCCTTGGGTTTCTTTTATCACATAGTTTATAAAAGCTTGATGACCTATTTCGCAAAACTTAGTAAATGTACTTTGTGGATCTGGGTTTAAAGACGGGTTAAGAGGTGGCGTGTATGATATATAAACAGTGAAAGAGGTTACCAGGTTATTCGTGTACGTGTATTCTATTTCGCTAGAATAGTAATTACTATAATCATACCCTTGATTAGTTAACCCCTCAAAACTTGCCGTTACACCAACGTAGTTATTTACGGTATCATCAGTTACAGCAAATGTTATTTTAGCGATAACAGTTGTAGCACCTTCATTTACGTTTCCACTGTGAACACAGTTTGGTTGAGTTGACTCACCACCCAGAGTAATAGTCTCACTTATATTAGACAAGTTTGCTACAGCCACCGTTTGGACAGAACTGTAGGGCCATAACGTTTTGAGACAAACTATTCTTTCTATAGCATCTGTAGTTGGCCCTGAAACATCTCCGCTTGGATCTATGGGATCAGATAGATCTGGGCGATCATCTATGTCTATATATATAGTATCGCTAGCAGGCCACGTCTCCACGGTAGCCGGAATAGCTGGCATGGTATTGAGATATACTTTTGCGTTTACCGTGTTAGTTGGTTGCCCAGCTATACCGTTGTTTGAAAACACAACCTTCTCAACTTCAGCGTCGACATTACCTCCCTCAAACGTGTATTCACCGGCGGTGCTACTAGTAACCTCCGTCGCCCCACCTATAATAAGGTTAGCCGCTGATATAGCGTAACCATAATTAGGACTTATAGTTAGGTTAACAAATTGTCCCGCAGTTTCAAAAACCGAAGGTATCGCTGTGATTGTATTGTTCTGTGTTACTGTCCAGTTTGCCATATTAATCAGGTGTTGAATCCCATATTGTTGAACTGCTTTCGTTTCCGGTGTATGTTGTGCTAACGTTATTTTCCACAGTCATAGTTACAGCCGTTGGATTATCATCAGATGATCCCGCTATAGTCATCGTAGCCATACCTATACCTTGCACTGAAAACTCTTTTTCATCTAAATTCGTAAGCGCTGTAGTATCCCCTGTTGGATAGGTAAACCACTTACCTTCCTTGTTTTTGAATTCTAGATTTCCGCATGACTGCAAGTTGGTTGTAACGTTATCTACATACCAGCCATTAACTGCATTCAAGTTAAAATATTCGTTGTCAGTTACAGATTGAGTTGTTACACCATCGTTCGTAGAGGATACACCGGTTAACCAGTAGTCTGCATTAACTGTATCCCATTCGGTGATTTTAGCTTGGGAGCCTTCGTAGTTAAGTAAGTTAAAACTTTTCACGGCACCAGGGTTGTCGTTAAACAACAAAGTTATATCCGATTGATACTGCGTACCGTAGAAGTTGTTCCTAGTTGTGTTGACATGATGCTTCCACATCTGTCCATTGTAAAATGTATAGAAATGGTTGTTAAGACTTACACCTGTTTCTGGTATAAAAGACTTAAAGCACACCCATCCTTTAGCCGGTCTTGAGTAAGTCACGGTAAGTGATTCCGTGGGTTCTATTTGATGGTTAAACCAACCTAGATATTTTTTCTTTATAGTAAGATTGTACTCATCTTTACGTTCATCGTATGCACCTACGCTTTGCCATGTTTCAGGGGTAAAGGTATCCGCAAAATAATCTGCCATACCTTTATCTGATATTGGTACTATACCCTCGCTAGATAAAGAACACACGGTTCCTCTAGCTGCATCTGAGAAGTACACGTGATACGGCGTAGATGCTACAGACTCTGGGTTTGTTGAAACACCGAACTCTCCTTGATATGGAGTTGCGTCACCAATTACTGCGTTACTAGCTATAAGTTGAGGGTTACCAGCAGCGCTATACAACGCGTCTTTATTTGTTACGGCACGTAAAATTCGATCTTCGCAGAACATGACAAGCTGCGTCTCTCTGTTAAGTAATTTTTGTATACTACCATGTACTGGATTCAGATCTTTTGTAATTGATTCAGCTGCTATAAATTGATTTGTCTCGTTAATCCCTGAATTAGAATTGTATATACCGGACCATATAACACCATGCTTACGTCTTTCTTCTTTAACCTGCTCAGCTAATACGGTCGACGCTTTAACACCATTGTCCATTTGAGGTGCGTTATAATCATCTCTAATCCTATCGGATTCTACGCCGTTTCCAAACGTCCAGCAATTATTCCAATCTAAAGTATGTGTCTGTCTAAATAGCTTGTGATTTTGAGCCATAGTGCTATTAGTACCGGCGACAGTCACACCACTGTGTCCCACGCTTAACACGGATGCTATTCTAGCTGTGAAACTATAATGCTTTCTTTTTGAGAAAGTAATCTCTGCGCCGTTCGCTATGCTCGCGTCAGCAATAACAGGGGTAAAGCTATAGGTACCACCAGCTACAGACGCGGTATATTCATCTTCTTCTTGCATACCATATCCACTTGCGGGTATCCCTGTTATCGTGTGTGTTGTTCCACTGTTGATAAACGTTGTGCCATTAGGTATGTATTCTTCTTTTGTGTCTTCTGTTAAAGCAAGAGGTATAAGCCCACTAGCTTGATAGTAAATATCTATGTCTACGCTTTCTTTTGGAACAGTTTCCCATATAGCTGGATTGCTTGTGAAATCACTGTGACCCGTGTGACGGGTGTAAGGAACCATAAGTTCTATTACGTCTTGACCTTTAAAATCGTGGCGTAGAGCACGTCTAAATCTATTGTCATCTTTATCGTTAACCGCCCATGGGTTTGTGCCTCTCGTAGGATCGTAACCGCTAGACCCACTACCTATAGGTGGGTCTACCATTATAGTCCATCTTTGGCGTATTTGCCAACCTCTAAATTTATCTTTGTCCGCGGAAGGAGTAAAGTCAACGTTTGGTGCCCAGTTAGTGTTTCTAATACCAAAAGCCCCGGTATATATATTCGCGAACGATTCCCAGTACTCATCTTTGTTATACCCATATGTATGACCCGCAAAACTTTGCACCGTGTACACGGTCTCGTCTGGATCTCTTTGAAACCTAAACTTAGCGCCTGGTGTAACTAAATCACGCATAAACTGAGCAGCTTCTTTTCTTCTATCTCCGTCGCAGTTTTCTAATAGATGCGGGAAAGGGTTTTCACCCCAATTTCCACCATCGTAGTGAGGGCTAAACCCAGACCAAGATATATCCATACACCGTCCACCATTCCATATCCCTCTACTTGGCTGGCCGTTACGCTTCTTCATGCTGCTGTTACCCGTTTGATCATCTTGACTATACCCACCGATAGCAGGTGATCCTTCTGGTCTATCCGCTGGATGACCTCCCTGACCAGTCATTCCAGGTAGGCTATTTTGGTTTAAAGCAGACCAATCCCCAGTGGCCTGGTGAATTCCTCCATTAAAAGTATTTCCAGGTCTATCTCTAAGATCTGAATAACCGGCGACAGCTTTCTTGCTAGTCAAAGAGAATGACGTAGCTCCATCTATAAAAAGGCATTTTTTCTCTTGAACACCCTCCCAAAAATTTTTTGATTTATCGATGCAGTTTAGAGCGTCAACTGGTTTATCAAATTTGTTGCACTTTAAACCAAATACATCGTTAGTAGAGTTTGCGCTACCACCATCCGCCCACCAAAAAGCATCTTCACTATCAAAGTCTACCAGACCAGCTGTTATGCTTCCACTAGCCCCGTAATTAGTTTCAAACCATGGGTAGTTATACTCCGTTGGGTGTCTACCAGAATCCACTGCAGCAACAGGATCCGCTGAGTTATCCCCAATTTTATGCCAACCATCTGCGCCAGATCCAGCGGCTCTACATATCGCGTTAGCAGGGGTTTCTTGACCAATAGCTTGGTTTGCGTAACCACCGTTATGTATGTAGCGTAATCCCTCAGATCTATCCACCACTAACTCTTCATCTTGGTTTTGAAGATTAGCAACTAACAACGCATCTCTAAATACTTTACAGAAAAATCTACCATCAAATTCTGGTTTATTTTTTACTTCTCCTGAAAACAAAGAAAGAGTTACCCCATCTACTCTATCCGCCCATGTATCGTTAGTAGAAACAAATAGTGCATCCTCTTTAAATTTAGTCGCAATGTTTATCGTCCAAAAATCATCTCCACTAACTACGTTTGTAACACTGTATTCAAATGAGGAGTTATTGCCTTGAGCTAATCTTAGTGTTAAAGAATCAAAGTTATTGAGAGCATCAACATCATCACCAAAAGTACTTGTAAAAACATCCGCTTGAACCGTAATAAAAGTAGTGTCTTGTAGTGGATATCCCTCTGTTTGATTACCAAACTTATTGTTACCTGTATTTAACACGGTTCCAAGTATCTGCCTTTCTGTCTTTATATAATCAGGTGCTTCACCCTCTATAGCTAGTACTTTATATCTAGCGTTCGCGTGCACAGCCTGCTCTGTACCGTGAGACTGTTTAA
>Ga0055584_100002081_pt1 | contig 19731 bp, 20 predicted proteins | sample OSDHelmetaG_FD_58716 | JGI IMG/M metagenome (GOLD analysis project Ga0055584, IMG submission 58716) | Pelagic marine sediment microbial communities from the LTER site Helgoland, North Sea, for post-phytoplankton bloom and carbon turnover... | ecosystem: Environmental > Aquatic > Marine >... | reverse complement strand
GCGCTCATTCGCCTCCAGAATATCGACAGCAAGATCGACCAGATCACAAAGCTGCGCGGAGATCTTCCTGATGAGATCAGCGATATGGAGGACGAAAAAGAAGGTCTCTCCACGCGCCTTGAAAAGCTCAAGCAAGAGCAAAAGGACGCTGTAATCGCTGCTAATCAAGCGAAAGAAGACGTAATCGATGCTGAGCAGCTGATTACGAAATATGAAGAACAGCAGCTTCAGGTACGAAACAACCGCGAGTACGATGCTCTTACAAAAGAGATCGAAGCTCAGAAGCAGCGTATTGTTGACTCAACCGCCCGAGGAGTAGAAATCGAACTCCAGAAGCCGCTTCATGAGGCATCGATCGAGGAAGCACAAGAGCGTCTGAAAGCGCTAGTCGAGCAGCTTGGCCAAAAAAATGGCGAGCTAAACGAAGTTCTCGAAGACACGAAGAGTGAGCAGGCCAACCTAGAAAAGGTTCGCAAGAAAGCGGCTAAGGACGTGGATGATCGCTACATCCGGGCCTATGACCGTCTTCGGTCGCGTGTCCGTGACGGACGAGCTGTCGTTCCCCTCGATCGTGGTGCTGCGGCAGGATTCTCTGTTCCACCTCAGCGTCAGTTGGAAATTCGCCAGCGCAACCGCATTGTTGCCTGCGAACACACGGGACGGATCATTGTCGACGGTGATCTTTTCCGTGAAACGGTGGCTAAGACTAAATAGTCCTAACCCAGCCAAAAAGTATGTGATTGTCCATTTTGGTCAATCCCCCGAAAGGGGCCGGGAAACCCTCCGGCCCCTTTTTCGTTTCTCGCGCTGCTGATCGGATCATCGCGCTTCGCTAGAAGTGAGGAAAGTCCGAACACCGAAGGGCACCATGCTTCCTAACGGGAAGGCGCTTTTCATTTGAAGAGTGACGGCAAGTGCAACAGAGAGTAAACCAGCCGATGGCCCTCACGGGCACAGGTGATGGGTGAAAGGGTGAGGTAAGAGCTCACCGGCGGTTCGTGGTGACACGGCCGGCCAGGCAAACCTCATGGGGTGCAAGGTCAAGCAGCATCGTCGTGCTTAGGCACGGCAAGGACGGCCCGTCCTTGAATGCGGGTAGACTGCTAGAGGCCGATGGTGACGTCGGTCCCAGATAAATGATGATCTCTCCGGGAGAATTGGCCAATCACCCGGGCAGACAGAATTCGGCTTACAGATCAGCAATGGCCACTCTTGACATGGAGCCCGGCGCCTTTAGGCGCCGGGCTCCACCTGTTTTGGTCAAACGCCTAGTGCGGAGTCTAGGGTATAAAAAAAGGGGCGCCGGCTTCAGCCGGCGCCCCTACTCCCCTAAGGGAAAAGTCGTTTCAGGTTCTACTGATCAGAACCTTCTTCTGAGCCACCGCCTGTCTCGGTGCCGGCTGCTGCGTCCGTAGCTGGAGCAGTGTTAGCAGGAGCTGGGAGCGTTGGCGTCTGGACCTGTCCGCTCTGTGCGTTCTGCTGAATGACTGAGCCACCTGAATTTTCAGGGCCAATCACGAAGTTGGACAGAACACATAGTACGATGAATGCTGTGGCCAGCGTCCAGGTCGCTTTTTCGAGAAAATCGGGTGCCTGACGAGATCCAAGAATCTGGGTCGTGGCGGCGCCAGAGGCAATACCTGCCAATCCGCCACCTTTACCACTCTGTAGAAGAACTACGAGCGTCATAAGGACGGCAATAATCGAAATCAGAACAATGAGAAAAGTAAACATCGAATCTCTACATTTCGGTGTCGGAATTCTCTGCGTTGTAGCTGACAGCCCTCTGATAAGGAATAAGTGCTGCCTAGAATTCCGGTCTTAGCCGGGAAAGATAGCAACTACGGTACCCCGGATTCAACTGCATGCGGAAGTCAGTTCAGGGTTCGCAAAGGATTCACGGCATTCAGACGAAGATGACCTATCAGTCCCACAGGTTATCAATTACCCATTTTGGCGCTCATCCAGTGACTGACTGATCACAGAAATAACGGTCATTGCTGCTGTTTCAGCTCGCAATCTTCGTTCGCCCAGCCAAACAGACTTCCACCCACTGGAAACCGCCCGCTCAACTTCCTCTTCAGAAAAGCCTCCTTCAGGTCCTACAAGCACTGACCATTTCTGTTTGGGATGTTCCAGGGCGGTCTTCGATTTGGAATCGCCATCTAACTGAGCCTGGGCTGGTACTTGGCTCAGCAGATGACCTAAGCGAACCCCATCAGGTCGAGACTCGTGGCAAATCAGCTTAACGAATTGATCTGATTCAGCTTCTCGAGAAAACTCTTTCATAAGGCTCTCAAAAGAAGTTGGATCGTCGAGCACTGGCAATCGACTTCGTTCTGATTGCTTTAGGGCACTCACTAGAATACTTTCCAACCGCCGACGATTGAACTTCACCTTCTGCGTTCGTTGACTGACCAGCGGCGTAATGCGCGTACATCCATTCTCGACCGCTTTTTCCAGAAACGTCTCCCAACGGGTAGGTTGATTTAGCACAGACAATCCGATGTGCAGATCAAAGGACGGCTCACCAACCTCTTCTTTGCGTTCCAAGATTCTAGCTAAAACGGATCGCTTGCTGATCATTTCTAATTCAGCGCGGCACGTCAGTCCGTCTCCATTAACTACGGTCACAACATCTCCAACTCCCAGCCTAAGTACTTTTATAACGTGTCTGGATTCTTCCTCGGTAAATACAGCCACATCACCCGCTATTTGGTCGGGAGGCGCGTAAAATCTGTGTTTTTCAGTCGATGAAGGCATACTAGAACGTGTTGGGAGGCAGTTTGATGGTGTAGTAGTGCTGGAAGGGTGTGCGCTCAAAGGCCAAATGATACGGCAACATGAACCCTTCCTTCCCTCCATCCACCCTCGTTGTTGAGGGCATAAGAAATTGATATTGGTCCGATACCCGATGAGAATACGAAGCCGATGCCATAACCGGGATACCATGAACCCTTTGAATCTTTCGTGAGCGAGCTCTCTACATAGCCCATATCCACGAATAGAAAGACCATGGAGCCATCATCTAGGTGATACCTCGGCTCAGCAAAGGCGCGTACCAGGGTAGAGCCCCTGAATCGATTTTCGTCGTACCCGCGAAGTGAGCTGGCTCCGCCCATGAAAAAGAGGTCGCTTTCGTCTAGATCCTCTGAACGAATTAGGTGAGCATCTACGCCAACAAGCCCACCAAATCTACCACGATTTAGACCGTGAACGCGTAGTCCCACTTCAAGCCGTTCTTGAGAATCCCTTTGGGAGATCCTAACTGTGTCCCCGTCCGCGATTTTTCGACGTTCTGAATCCCTATACCCCCTCTCCAACGTGGTCCAGAGCGAGAGACCTTTTCTAGGAGCGATACGATTATCCAGTCGATTAATGCGCAGTTCTACTCCAGCCCACGTACCGGTATTTCGGCCAACGCGTTGCCTCCCATTATCGAACTGTGCGCCAGCTTGCCCGGGTCGAGTTACCTCCCGCGAGAAACGACCACCAATTTCCGACCACCGGTCTAAGCGTAAAAGAGCGGAGAGACGGATACCGGTTCGATTATATGTAGAGTCTTGCTGCAGTCCCTCCATGCCGAATCCAACCCGAACCGGCAAACCAACGAACAATGGATCCTCGACGTCCAATCTGAATGAACTTGTTTGCTGCGGGAGCCGCTGAATAGTGGCCGATAACAATCGGCCTGCGCCAAACGCATTATCAAGCAGAATATGCCCCGATCCAATCACCCTGCCCGATTGACCTCCTGTAGACGGAAGATACCCTGCCACCAAATCAAACTGTCCGGGCGGACGGGCTTGAACCGGAAACAATAAAACCGCCAGTGAATCGTCAAGTAGCTCATAAACAGGTGCTCCTACCTGACGATGCAAGCCTGCTCCAAGCAGGATCGTTCGTAGGTCATCACGATCTAGCCCAGCAACTGATTGCCCGACTTCAAGGCCCAGAAAATCGAGAAGAAGGGACTGTTTTGTTCGTTCGTCACCCTGCAGCCGCACCCCGTCCAATCGGTATTGAGCTCTGATCTGTAGATCTAGAAACAAGGTCAATTCGCCCGATTCCCATTTAGCATCCGACACAGAAATGGTCGCCCCCAAATATCCATCGGTGGTCAAAACGCCCAGCAAGGACCCAATCAAGGCCTCGATAGTGTTGGCAGAAGCACGTTCTCCGATCACCGGAGTAGCCGAATCGGACAATTTTGGATATTCATCGCCCTGAAGCACAACTTCAGTCAAAAGCGTCTCAGATCCGCGGTTAATATGAACGGCTTTGATTACTCGGTCGGAAATGCGTAACGCTGCATCTAGCGCCTCTGTATCTGCAATTTTAGCCTCAAAGAATCCTTGATTGTGGAACCAGTCCTCCAAGAGTCGCTGCCATTGAGCATTTTGACCCGGCATTGGCACGTCTACCGGCCACTCGACTCTCTCGGAGTCAACAAACAACTCGACCCCAGATGATACCTGCTGCCTGGCGTGCGCCTGACGCGGCGCGCTCAGGCAGAGAATTGCGACGAGAATCACCCCCAACCAGGTTAGATGAGGAACGGATTCAGCAACACGGATCCACCAGCCCACCTGGTGGGTAAGACGCGCTTCTCCCTCAGTGCTTGCTATGAAATCCTTTTTGCTCATTCTACCTATCATGGTGGCCGGCCTAGTGTCGCCCGGATTGCGGACGGCTTTGCTGGATGAACCCGCTCTCCTGAGTTCCGTTTCGGCTTCAGCGGACACGGTACATGCGGGTGAAACGTTTATCGCCCAATTGCCGGATTCGCTATCTGGAGATGCAATTGCAACGTGGGAGTTGGAAAAGCCTCCTGTCTGGAGCTTGTTGCGCGAACGCAGTTTCTTTTGGAAGACCTTTGAAAAAGATCTCGGAATCCATGAGTTGCGCTTTCAGGCCATCACAAAAGAACGTGGCGATACGCTCGCCTACCCAATTCAACTCATCATCTTGTGAATTGGCTACCCGACTTCGAAGCTGACCCCGATGTTCTAAGGCGTCATCTTGCTGCATGGTTTATCGAAAACAGGCGATCATTGCCGTGGCGAGAGAATCCTGAGCCATATAGTATTTGGCTCTCTGAAGTGATTTTGCAGCAGACTAGAGTGGAGCAGGGACTGCCCTACTTCTTCCGCTTCTTGGAGCGCTTCCCCACAGTGGAAGACTTGGCTGGCGCGTCTGAAGATGATGTTCTCCGCTTATGGGAGGGACTTGGGTACTATTCACGTGGCCGAAATCTGCACCGGGCCGCACAATTCGTGATGGAAGAGCGCGCTGGTAAGCTCCCGGACACGTACGAAGACTGGCTAGCGCTTCCAGGCGTTGGGCCTTACACGGCTGCCGCCATTTCGTCCATTGCATTTGGCGAAAAACAAGCTGTTCTTGATGGGAATGTGATCCGAGTACTATCCAGACTTCTCGCCCTAGATGAAGTCCACACGACCTCTTCTGCTCGGCGTAAGCTTATGATGGCGGCAGAGGCGTTGCTCGATCATGACAACCCTGGCCGCCACAATGAGGCCATGATGGAGCTAGGTGCGCTTGTCTGTTCTCCCACCTCTCCATCCTGCCCCCAATGTCCGTTTCGAGAAGGATGCAGAGCGTCGAAACGTGGTCAAATGACAGATTTTCCGGTCCGAAAGCCCAAAAAGGCGGTCCCTCATCACGATATAGCAGTTGCTATAATCCGCGACTCTCAAGAACGCATTTTCATTCAGCAGCGGGATAGAAACGCCATGTTGGGAGGACTCTGGGAGTTTCCGGGAGGAAAAGTCGAGGCAGGCGAATCTGCCGAAGATGCCTGCATTCGAGAGGTGCGAGAAGAAATTGGATTAGATGTATTGCCGATTCGCAAGCTTGCTGAAATCGATCATGCTTATTCCCATTTTCGGATTACTCTTCACGCCTTCGAATGTCTGCCCACATCGCAACAAGAGCCAGAGACCGATTCACCCACCACTTGGATTGCAAGAGAAGCCTTTTCGGACTATGCTTTCCCGCGGGCCAATCGCAGACTCCTGGACTTATTGGGCCAGGACAGTTCATTCTAGTTGGAACTCAGCCTCAAGGCGCGCTTATCCAAGCTAACCATCCTCGTCTCGCATGAAATCTGATATCCTCTTCTGGCTGGCGATTTTCGCCGTCTATATTTTTCAGGCATATGTAGCCCGAAAAAAGAAAAAGGCAGCTCAGCAATCCCTCCCTTCTTATGGAGAGGCACCTGCTCCAATGCAAGGGGCTGAATCCTGGGAAAGGAGTGGTCCTCCCTATTCAAGTGACTCATCAACTGAGGTAGTCACTGGCCTAGAATCTGCACTTTCGGAAATCTCACGTATGCTTCAAGGAGATGAGCCCAGAGAAGCTGGAATGCCAGAAACGTCGCAGTCACCGGACGGGGACTTTCATGAGCGGTTGCACCCATCTAGAAACCCAGAGTCGGCCGTTGCGAAAACCGTGAAAAGTGCCACACGTCTTGAAAGCGCCAAAAGCCCCTTCCGGGAATTTCGGTCTGCTGGGCACGAGACAGGCGAGAGGTTCTATGATGACTCCTTCGAAAAGAAGGGCAGAGAATTCCATGCTCCAGTGATCACCCATGATCACGTTTATGACTTTGGTGGATATGAAAAGTCCGGTGGAGCACTGACACCGGCTAAAAAACCGATACCTGCCCAACCGGACTTGACAGATCCGCAGCGTTTGCGAGAAGCATTTATCGCCGCTGAAATACTTGGTAAGCCGATTTCAAAACGGCATTGATACCTACAGCTCTTCGATAACTGACAGGTCGGTCGGCTCATCGCCACCTTTCTTGAACATTTTGGCCCCAATCGCACCAGCACCCGCTCCAAAGGCAGAAGAGACGGCGGTGCTCACCAGAACGTTAAAGAAAAACGGTCCCAATTGGATGGCCGCTTCAACCTGATCTTCGAGACCTTGAATAGATTCTGGAGGTAATTGGTCTCCTAAATTGTTCAGCATGAATTCAGCCATAACGACATCGTGACGAATGCCCGCCGTCATCAAGATCAGGGTTAAAACGGAGGCAATCACACTTCCTCCTACAGCGACCAAGGCACCCATACCGGCAGCTTTCCCACCGGAAATAGTCAATTCGTTGGTTTCGGTGTAATGCCATATGGCTACCAACGCCCCTGCAATTACATTCATGCAACACATTAGAGTGGTGATGAGACCGAGGTAAGACGTACCTAGGATCCCTGTGACAAGGGCACCCAGGAGGATAGACTGTTTTGTATCCGGCATGGTATCAGAAAGATAAAAGGATCAAAATGGCTGGCTCACCCAGCCCACACAATGACGGTCGATGCGCCAACTACTTTCGATAAGCGTCGCGACAGTACGATACCCCACTTATTCCTGATAATTACGAATTAAGGAGTGTGAATCAGCCCTCAGGGTGCGTTTTCACTTGATCTCCAAAAGACTCTACCACTGAGAGCATGAGAATGTAGCCTGCTACAATCCCGAAGATTGCTCCCGTTATCATCCGGGAGGTAGGAGTGTTCGTCCACAGGCCTGCCACGTCCCCACTCCAGTCGAGGACACCAGGAAAAACCGCAGCTGCCAAAAGGTACGCAGTCTTCCGGACCGGCACGGGCCACCATCCTTTTAGACCGGCAAACAACACACCACCCAAAACGAACCCTGCATAAGCTCCAAGACAACGATGACACACAGCCACCGAAACGCCTTCGATGTGCATGGATCGTGCAGGCAACTGGTGGCAGACATGAGAGAATGCAGTCATTAAAACACCTCTCATGGACTCGCCGACGAAGGGAGGCAATAGGGCAAAAAACAGCAAGAGGCTGACCGAGCCCAGTACCAACCAAAATCCTTTTCGAAAGCCGTTCGGGTAGTCTGCGGGAAGGACTGAGGACATGTTAAACTGGCCCAGATCTGTGTCAAGTAGAAGTGCGCTGCACCGTTCACACAAATTTAACTGCTATCGGGTCACAATGTGCCTTTCTGCTTGATTTGATATTGATTTGAACGGAACAGAGAGGTCCAAAATTGGGTTCGAACCAACTGAAGGGCTGGAAATCCAGAAGCCCCGCTTATTTTTTATCTCCACTTTAGCACTCACCCATCGAGAGTGCCAAATAGTGGAATTTATCACTCAACCTTAAGTCATCAGAGGCAGCACAACATGGCTAGCATTAAACCTCTTGGCGATCGCGTAGTGGTCAGACCACAGCCGGCCGAAGAGAAAACGGCCAGCGGTTTGTTCATCCCCGATACCGCCAAAGAAAAGCCGCAGCGCGGCGAAGTCGTATCAGTAGGACCAGGTAAAGTCGAGAACGGAATCAAAGTTGACATGTCTGTCAGTAAAGGCGACACCGTTCTTTACGGCAAATACTCCGGTACCGAAATCAATATTAGCGACGAAGACCTGCTCATCATGCGGGAATCGGACATCCTCGGTATCGTCAACGACTAATTCGCTACCTACCGGTCGTTTCTGACCGGCTCAGTTAGCACAGCACACCTCGGGCTCCTGAACAGACGGGACCCGCATCGTTCACGGACGATCAAACAAACAGATAATCATGGCTAAACAAATCATTTTTGACTCGGAAGCTCGTGCCGCCCTCAAGCGCGGTGTCGACAAGCTTGCCGATACAGTAAAGGTGACCCTCGGTCCTAAAGGACGCAACGTCATCATCGAAAAGAAATTTGGCGCTCCAACCATCACCAAAGACGGTGTTACGGTTGCTAAAGAGATCGAACTGGAAGACCGGATCGAAAACGTCGGTGCTCAGATGGTCAAGGAAGTTGCTTCCAAGACCTCTGATGTGGCTGGTGACGGTACGACGACTGCTACCGTTCTTGCCCAGGCGATCCTCGCTACGGGTCTTAAGAACGTTACTGCAGGCGCTAACCCGATGGACCTCAAGCGTGGCATCGATAAAGCTGTTGCCCACGTTGTTGCTCACCTGCGCGAAATGAGCCAGGACATTCAGGATCGTGACAAGATTGCACAGGTCGCTACGATCTCTGCCAACAACGACCCTGAGATCGGAAATGACATTGCCGATGCGTTCGAACGCGTTGGTAAAGAAGGAGTCATCACGGTCGAGGAAGCCAAAGGAATGGAAACGACCCTCGACGTTGTCGAAGGTATGCAGTTCGACCGCGGTTACCTCTCACCTTACTTCGTCACGAATCCGGACAACATGGAAGTCGTTCTCGACGACCCATTCATCCTGATCCACGACAAGAAAATCGGCGCAATGAAGGACCTTCTGCCGGTCCTCGAGAAAGTCGCCCAGATGGGTCGCCCTCTCGTAATCATTGCTGAAGACGTAGAAGGCGAAGCGCTCGCTACTCTCGTAGTCAACAAGCTGCGTGGCACGCTCAAGATCGCTGCCGTTAAGGCTCCTGGTTTTGGCGACCGTCGTAAAGCCATGCTGGAAGACATTGCTATCCTCACGGGTGGTACGGTCATCAGCGAAGAAAAAGGCTACAAATTGGAGAACGCAGGTATTGAATACCTCGGTCAGGCCAAGCGCGTAGTCATGGACAAAGACAACACGACTGTTGTTGACGGTGCTGGTGAAGCTGAGCAGATCAAGGCCCGCGCCGGACAGATCAAACAGCAAATCGAAAGCACTACTAGCGACTACGATCGCGAGAAGCTGCAGGAACGTCTTGCCAAGCTGGCAGGCGGTGTTGCTGTTCTTCGTATCGGTGCTGCCACTGAGCCTGAAATGAAAGAGAAGAAAGCACGTGTCGAAGATGCGCTTCACGCCACGCGTGCAGCCATCGAAGAAGGAATCGTCCCTGGTGGCGGTGTTGCTTTCCTCCGTGCTATTGCCGGTCTCGACAACGTCGTAACGGACAACGAAGACCAGAAAATCGGTGTCTCAATCGTTCGCCGCGCTCTCGAAGAGCCGCTGCGTCAGATTGCTGCAAACGCCGGCCTGGAAGGTTCGATCGTCGTTCAGAAAGTGCTAGAAGGTAAAGGCGACTTTGGCTTCAACGCACAGACGGAAGTGTACGGTTCTATGATTGAGGCCGGAGTCATTGACCCGACCAAAGTCACCCGTACGGCGCTCGAGAATGCTGGTTCAGTTTCCGGACTGCTCCTCACGACCGAGGCCGTTATTGCCGACAAGCCTGAGCCAGAAGCAGCCATGCAAGGTGGCGCTCCTGACATGGGTGGCATGGGCGGAATGGGTGGATTCTAAGTCTGATTCTTCAGATTCTACCCGCGCTCAAGCGCGTATATTCAAAGGGCGGGCCGCACAGCGGCCCGCCCTTTGTCTTTAAAGTAATTTCTGTTCGTGTCTCACATCGCCCACATAGCCTTAGGCTCAAACCTACCCGTGTCTTCGGGGCCACATTCGGGGAATCGACTCTCCCACTTGCAGTTTGGCGTGGACCAAATTGCTACTATGAGCGCCTTGACGATCGAACAAGTATCGTCTGTCTATGAGACCGAAGCCCATATCTGGCCAGGTGCTCCACCTCAGGCGCCCTATTTGAATGCTGTTCTTCGATGCAACACGGACCTAGAAGCTCCAGCACTTCTGCGAGCCCTTCTTTCGATCGAACAACAACGAGGCCGGACACGTCAGCCTGAAAATTCATGGCTGGCGCGCACGTTGGACCTGGATATCATCGACTATGGCGGTTTAAAGATTGAGGACGAGGTGCTAACTCTTCCACACCCGCGACTGGCCGAGCGACGTTTCGTGCTTGTACCTACCGCTGAAATTACACCAGACCTGTTTCTTCCTGCTCCCTTTGAAGCGAACGTTGTCTATCTTCTAGAGACGTGTTTAGACTCGTCTGACGTCCACCTAACTCCTCACAAGCTCAGAATTCCTGAAGGCACATGAGCCTGTTTGACGAACTGCCAAAAGAAACCCCCTCCCCGGAGCCACATGACGATGCAGTGGTCTTCCCTGAGCACCTGCAGTATATCGTCATCGAGGGAGTGATTGGAGCTGGTAAAACCACCCTCGCCAATATGCTGGCCCAGCAGACTGATGCACGGTTGGTCTTAGAGCAATTCGAAGAGAACCCATTTCTGGAGCGATTCTATACAGATCGCAAACGTTGGGCCTTTCAGACACAGCTTAGCTTCTTGGCAAGTCGTTTTCGGCAGCAGCAGTCACTGGGCGGGCGGGACCTGTTCCACAACTTCATTATTGCCGACTACACATTCGACAAGGATCGAATCTTTGCCCGAATCAACCTCGATGGCGATGAGCTTTCGCTGTATGAGACCATGTTCGGCATCATGCAACCCACGACACCGGTCCCGGACCTGATTGTCTATTTGCAGGCATCCACTCCACGACTGATGGAAAACATCCGTTCAAGGGGGCGGGACTACGAAAAGGACATGGATGAGTCCTATATCGACGGGCTGAACCAAGCCTACAACCACTATTTTTTCCACTACAATCAGAGCCCTCTTCTAATCGTCAATGCAACCAACATGGATTTTGTGAAACATCCTGAGGACTTGAACGAACTTATACGACAGATCGCAGGGCTACGTCACCCGGGAACGACGTACTTCAATCCCACCTCTTCCCGACCTGCGCTTTTCTGATTGACGATCACAAAGAACGAAGACGTTCCATGCTCTTCAAGTGGTTTTTCCTTCTACTCATTACCTGGTACATCTACCGGGCTGCGGGCAACCTCATTTCGGCGGCCCGAGGACGGCAACAAGTACCTGATAATCGACGGCCTTCACCCGATGGACCAGATATCAGCGTTGTGCGCCCAAGTAAAGAAGCACACGTTTCTCGGCCTAATCCTGACGATGTGGAAGATGCCCGTTTTCAGGATCTCTGATCGGATACTGGGACTGTTTTTACAGACGAGGCGCACAGCCCTATCCAACTACTGATCAGCCAAGTAGCTCAGCCATAAATCGCTCACCGAGTGTCTTGGCAGCCGCGTCTGTCTCTGCTTCAGCATATACGCGGATGATGGGCTCGGTGTTGGACTTTCGCATGTGGACCCATCCTTCATCGAGGTCGATCTTGACACCATCGATGGTCGATGTTCTCTCGCCCTGGTACGCCTTGGCCATACGAGCCAGCAAAGCGTCCGGATCAAGGTCACCAATGTCGGTTTTCATCTTGACGATTTTCAGGTCGGGCATGCTGGCCACCAACTCAGAGAGCGTCGATCCCGAGTCTGCTAAGTGCTGCAGAATCAAGGCGACACCAACGAGTGCATCCCGTCCATAGTGCAGATCTGGAAGAATAACGCCTCCATTGCCTTCGCCTCCGATTGCAGCACCAACCCGTTTCATTTCCTCGACCACGTTGATTTCGCCAACTGCTGAACGAAATACGTCCTGACCATGCTTGGCCGCGACGCGCTCAATGGCACGAGAGGAAGAAAGGTTGGTCGCGAAAGGGCCGCTGTGATGCTGCCACCAAAAATCGGCTGCAAGAACCTGGGTTAGCTCCTCACTGACATACACACCCCCATCGGCAATGAGTGCGAGGCGATCCGCATCTGGATCGACCACCAGTCCGAGGTCTGCTTCTTCGGTAGCTACTCGCTCACATATCTCCGTCAGGTTTTCCGGCAAAGGCTCTGCAGGATGAGCAAAACGACCCGTCGGCTCGCAGTGAAGGCGGATGATCTGCTCATCCCTGACGCCAAGCGCCCTCAAAATGGCAGGTATTGCGATGCCTCCCACCGAGTTAACAGCATCTACTACGACCCGGAAATCGCGCGTTGCAATTCGTTCAGCGTTGATTTCAGGCAGATCCATGATGGCAGAAACATGCGAATCAAGAAAATCGTGGGATCGTACCGAACCAAGGCTGTCCCATTGCGCCCACTTCCTAGTTGGTAACTCCGCCGCCGCTATCAACTCGCTCGCATCTCGTGGCGACAGAAATTCGCCCTTCGAATTGAGCAGTTTAAGGGCATTCCACTCGGCCGGATTATGGGAAGCAGACAATACGATGCCGCCTGTGGCGCCTACGGAGATCACGGCCATTTCAACGGTTGGTGTCGAAGCCAGTCCCGCATCAATAACATGGATACCCTGAGCACGAAGGGTATTTATAACCAATTCTGAGCAGACAGGCCCAGAAACGCGTGCATCTCGCCCTACTACCACAGTTGGTGCCTCCGCAGCCGACCTCAGCATGAGGTCCCCGTAGGCCGAGGCAAAACGGACGATAACTGCAGGATCTAATCCCTTACCAACGATACCGCGGATGCCAGAAATAGAGACTACAAGAGTGGAAGACATGAGCAAAAGGGATGAATGATGTCGATGACTTTGGAGCCAGCAGGGATGTCTCTTTGCTTGCTAGGTGAAAGTAAGAAATGAAGACCGTATCCTTTGGGACATACGGCCCGTATTATGCTTTTTACACAATCACGAGGAACCCCATGGGAATTTTCTGGATCATCCTGGTAGGATTCGTTGCAGGCGCGCTAGCCAAATATTTAATGCCTGGCAAGGATGGCGGCGGCTTTGTAATGACCACCCTTCTCGGCATCGGCGGCGCTTTCGTAGGTGAATGGCTAGGTGCCCTGCTGGGCATGAACCGTCTGCTCGATGGTCTGCTGGGATCAATTGTCAGCGCCACCCTAGGAGCGCTTCTTCTCCTCTGGATCTACAATAAGTGGTTCAAGAAATAAAGGAAGCCATAAGGCTATACGAAAAAGGGCGGGCCGCATCAGCGGCCCGCCCTTTTTACTTTCTATCAGGATTCCTGCCTACTGCGCCAACAAAAACACGACAGTCACGGAGGCTGAAACTTCGATTTCTCCAGCGGCAAAAGCATCGGGATTAGCATCCTTGGACATGCTCGCCATTTCCATAGCGTCCATACGCAGCATTGGCTGCGGCACAGAAATACCTTGCTCAGCTATCTGCCACACAGCGCCCAAACGTTCATCTAGCGCGCCTGCCATCACAGTGGCTTTTTCTCGAGCGCGTCGGACGGCGAGCGCTAGGGCTTCTAATTCGACATCATCGCGGTCATCAAGGCCATACTGGACACCGTCGATGCGGTTAGCTCCGCTGTCAACCAGTTGCGACATCAATTCTGGGAGTTGATCCAAGTCCCGAACCTGAACTTCAACCCTTCGTGTCGCCTCAAAGCCCTTTTCGAGATAAATCCGGCGCTCCGGATCGTATTCGCGGCGGGGCACCAACTGAAGATTGGCCATCTCAAGATCCGACTCTTCAATCCCCAGACTACGGATGGCATTCATGGCTGATGCACTGGCCTCTGCATTATCATCCTGAGCTTGCGTTGGAGAATCCCCAGTGGTTACCACCGAAAAACGCACGGTAGCCATGTCTGGCTCTGTCGTTATGACGCCTTGGGCGGACACCGTGATCGATGCATTTTGAGCAGCTACGGGCAGAGCTAGGCCGAGGACGACCAAAAAGGCCATAGCCATAACAAGACGGGACGAACCCGTTCTTCGTGTAGCAGATATCACACACCGCCGGACGGCAGACTGTACAGCGTAAATTGGACGAAGCATTACAAAAACCTATTAGTTATGCGAAAAGAGCTTTATTCGTCAAATGACGAGTACCCACCCCCACATCTTGCAATCAGCGTACCAAAACCGGCCAATCGTGTTTCTATTATGGATAGAGACGATCCAGGGTGCGAGCAAATGGAATCGTTTCCCTAAGGTGGTGAATGCCGCAAATCCAGGTAACCGTACGCTCAAGACCGAGGCCATACCCGGAGTGCGGGACAGAGCCGTATCGGCGCAGATCGAAATACCAGGTGAACGCCTCTTCGGGCAGACCGTGTGCCTTGACCTGATCCTGCAGAAACGCTAGGTCGGTCGCTCGCTCTCCACCACCAACAATCTCTCCGTATCCCTCTGGAGCAAGCACATCCATGCCGAGCGCCAATCTGTCATCTTCTGGATCACGTTTCATGTAGAACGCCTTAAATACGGCGGGGAAACGATGCACGATAATGGGCCGATCGTAGTGCCACGTGATAAGCGTCTCGTCGCTACCGCCAAAATCGGTGCCCCATTCAAAGTTCTTTGCGGACTCCAACCACTTCGGCAAATTCCTGAGGGCTTCCTCTATCTCGCCGAGGCGGGTCTGAATCTCGATCTCGCGTGCGTCAATCTTGCGCTTCTGCCATTTTTTAGCCTGTCCGTACGCCGCTTTGCCTTCTTCGCGCTCCTGCTCAATGTCCTTCTGTTCCTGCTCAAGCGATGCGATCTTGTCTGTCACCATATTGGCCGTCTTGTCACTGTGCAGCAAGTCTACAGCCTCTGAGTAGGTCACGCGAGGATATCCGCCGATGCTACGCTTGAGTGGCTCCTGATCACGCTCAAGCACCTCTAGCTCGGTCTGACAGTCACGCAAGGCGTCGCTCACGATGCGAGAAAGCATGTCTTCTGACAGCTGCATCGTGGCTTCGAGATCATAGAATGCCATTTCTGGCTCTATCATCCAGAATTCTGTCAAGTGACGGCGCGTTTTGGACTTCTCAGCCCGAAACGTGGGGCCAAATGTGTAGATCTTTCCGAAAGCCATGGCCATCGCTTCGCCGTGCAGCTGGCCACTTTGTGTTAGATAGGCCGAACGCCCAAAGTATTCCATTTCGAACAATGTCGAAGTGCCTTCAACAGCCGTTCCCGTAAGAATGGGCGCATCCGTCTGCAGGAATCCCCGTTCCTGAAAGAAGTTGTGGATCGACATCACCACACTATTCCTGATACGCAAAATCGCCCACTGTCTGCGGCTTCGAAGCCACAAATGACGGTGGTTCATCAGAAAGTCCACACCATGCTCTTTCGGCGTGATGGGATAGTCTTCCGCCTTGTGGAACAGAGACATCGCACGAACTTGAATCTCATGGCCTCCTACCTGGCGTTCGTCGGCACGCACCAACCCTTTGATCTCCATAGAACTCTCCTGAGTCGCTTCCTCAGCAGCATTCCATGAGTCGGCATCTACCTCTTCCTGATTCACAACGCACTGGCTCAGGCCAGTTCCGTCACGCAGGACCAAGAAATGCAGCCCTTTGGAACTGCGCTTGTTGTAGAGCCAGCCCCTAAGGGTTACTTCTTGCCCTACGTGCTGCCCAAGTGAGTTGATGGATGTGTGGTCTGGCTTCATGTGCGATTTGAGATCCGTTAAATGCTGCTCGCCCTTTCCTACTTCGAGTGGGGAGCAGTCAGAAAATACGCAAGCGGGTACAAACGAAACGGGTCCGGCCGCCTGTTGGCGGCCGGACCCTCAAAAATATCGGTGAATTGCTCTGCCGTTTAGGTCAATTCGCCTATGAAACCGTTTACTTTTGTAATTCCTGCAACCAGTTGGCTGATTTCGTTTCGCCAGTAACAGTCGAATGAAGTAGTTCGAACGTTCCGAGCTCATCCAAATCAGCGAAAATAAACTGAGCCTGCCCCTCTCCCGGAATATTGTTGTACTCCCATATTTCGTACGGGACGTATCCTCGATCAAACATGTGTGGCTCAATGGCGGTTGGCGCACCAAACTTAATCAGAGCACGTCCGCGATCAGATTCCCACCCTTCACTGAAGCTGCTGCTGTACCGGTCATTTGCATACTGAATGAGCGAATAAAACTCTTCCTGAAATTCGTTGATTGGGGTATTAGGATTAGGGTCTCTAATCGTCCAGAACTGCATGAAAAAGCGTCGTTGCTCCATCGGGTCGCGAATACTACGCAGACGGCGTCGTTCGGCATCGGTTGCTATCACTTCAATGTGCTTAGACATCCTCTCTATCTCCTCTTCTGTCATTCGAGCATACTGACTCGTTTCAAACGACTGCTCGACGGAAATAATGTCTGTCTTGCGCTCAACATCAGGGTTGTAGACGAAGAACTTCCTCGATTGCTCTGCAATTGACTCATTGCTTTCATTGAGTACCGCAATCCGAAGGAAATACGATCCGCTCGCTAGATTTCTGATATTGAACGTGCCTACCAAGACGTCTGGAGATGTTAGGCGGCGCTGTGACCGCTTTTGAAAGTCAGCCATCGGCTGAGGCAGGTTAGCGTCAGAGAGATACGTAAATACCGTGTAGGTGCCCGAAGCTGCGGATACTTGATCGAGGTTATACACCTCGGTATAGTAAAACAGTGTATTCAGCCCGGAGCCAAAAAGCTGATTGGCATTGGGACGAATCAGCAGCCCATTTTTCCAAAAAATGTTACCTCGGTCGTCGCTCTGCTGAATGGACGAAGCGAGTGTGATATCAGAAACACGCACAAGTGTCTCATCGGCAAAATCAGGGACGAGAACGTCTCGACGCATTTCTACTGAAGAACGACCCACCTCGCCATCTTCTGGAATTACAACTCGAAGCTCATACTCGCCTGGAGGAATAGGTGCTCGTACCTGATGAACAAAATGCTGCCCTTCACTCATACCGGTTGTATCAGCCATCAAGAAACTCAGGTCGAGATCCTCTTGCCACACAGCTGCTTCTGGAGAATCACTCATACCGACTTGCGTTGAGCGAACAATAGCCATACCGACTGGGAGCTGGGCGAGAAAGCCTTGCTCTGTTGCGGCATATTGAAGCGTCGATGCTTCGAACGACAAATAAAACTCGACCAGCGAAGTAGAAGCCTCGAAGGCAAACGCTGCATGATCCAAATCAACTTGGACTGGAATTGACTGTGATGCTGGAGAGCTAGCCGAGGCCGTAGCCATATCCTGATCTTGGGCACCCGCGTGGGAAGCCATCAGGCTTACGAAAAGCAAAAGGGCCGGAATAGTAGAAAATCTGCGCATCTCAAGGTGGGATTGATGTGTGGGCCAAATCCGGATGGAACCTACCCGCCAGATCAATTGGGTCAAATTCGCATCATCATACCAGAATAAGGTACACACACCTACCAACAGCCGATAGGTTTCCACTGCGAAACGTCTCTTAAAAGGTCTGAGTGGTTATGTACTGGAGATAATTACCAGTAACAACCACGTTACAACGGGGTAACCCGCCCACATATCCATTAACACGATTCGGCCACTGCCCGTTCTCGTCACGCTAAAAACTGAGGCAGTCAACCCCACAAGACCCATCACATCCACTGTCAGCAACCACCAGGGCATACCCCAAAAAATCAATGGGATGATGAGAACGAGTGCTAAGCACAAGGCCGTCATAGCTACCGTACGCACGCCCGAAGCGGTCAAACGTCCGCCTAGACTGCTCAAACCGGATGATAGATCACCTTCACGATCCAACCAATCCGCTGTAATCAGATTCGGCAGAATGTATAGGGTTCGGTAGAGAGCGATGACAACAACTCCTTGAATCGACAACAACGGCGTCGAAACGAGTCCGCCAAGCATAAGAAGGGGCAAGACAACTCCCCCAATTACCCAGCAGAACGCAATCATAGCTGTTTTCAGCCATGGAATGTCTTTGGGACGCTTACCACCAGGAAGGATTCGCATCGGATAAGCAATACCAGTACAACCCAGAAGGGCCGCTGCAAGCACCCAGGCCGGCTCCAGCGCCCATATGGCAATTAGAGCTAAGGGTATTGCGATGAGTAGTACTAACGTCAGGGCGCGACGATGGGATTGCCTGAATAGCACACGTTCAGGCGCATTGATCTCGTCTTCCTGTGAATCCACCAATAGACGGTCTACTCGGTACACAATAAAGGCGCCGATAGAGGCTAGGACTAGGTAGGCCATCGGAAAATGAACGCCCGCCAAAGCAGCGCTTCCCATCATCCAGCCCGCCGCGACAGCGATCACATGCAGGTCGCTGTGAAAAATCCAGGCCTGCCAGGTGCCGGTGTCCGGCTTCGTTCTAATCGGATTACTTGATGAGCGTCATCGTTCCGCTAGAGACCCACGTCTGGGATACTCCCCTTGCAAGGACACGGTACATATAGATTCCTGATGACAACTCATTTGCGTCAATTGAAATCGAACGGTTTGTACCGGCCGAAAGACTCTGCGACGGAACGGAAATCATCGTCCGTCCAAGCAGGTCCAATACATCAATCTGAACTTCAGCCGTTTCTGGCAAGTCAAACTGAATCGTAGTACTAGGATTAAATGGGTTCGGATAATTACCCCTAAGAACGAACTGCGAAGGCAATTCCCCATGTTCCGTGTCTGTAACAGTCGAACGGGTGATGTCCAACGTGTGAGACGAACCGGAATCGAGCGCACTACCATCTGTGGAGGTCAAGCGGATGTACGCTTGCGTCGTGCCACCTACCAGAATATTTCCTGATACTTGGCCTGTGATTTCATCGTAGATACCAGCCGCCCACCCAGTTGTGAAAGAAACCTGCGGTTGAACAGTGACGGTTACGTCTAGAGCATCTACAATGGTCGTAAAGGCTGCGTCAGCAGCGACCTCCAAGACTAATTTGGTAGCATCCCTTTCCGAATCTACAGGTGAGCCAGACCAGGACACCGTGACAAGTGTTGCATTTGGGTCCCCGGATGTGGTGACCGAAGAAGGAGCGAACACGCTAAGCGTCGACGGTGCGGTATTTCCTGTCGGACGAAGCTGTCCGCGAATCTCTCCGCTAAGATTATTCAGGGTACGAACGACCACAAAAGCATTGCCCGCAGCCAGTGCGGCTTCGAACGATGCTCTATCATTACCAGCTGGATACGACACAGACGTCAAATCAATAGTATTGGACGCTGGAGTAAATGTGCCATTGCGGAATGTGCCGTCACCAAAACTTGGAAGCAG
>Ga0055584_100002080_pt1 | contig 19734 bp, 21 predicted proteins | sample OSDHelmetaG_FD_58716 | JGI IMG/M metagenome (GOLD analysis project Ga0055584, IMG submission 58716) | Pelagic marine sediment microbial communities from the LTER site Helgoland, North Sea, for post-phytoplankton bloom and carbon turnover... | ecosystem: Environmental > Aquatic > Marine >... | reverse complement strand
ATATACCCATCCTTTTCTCTTTCCAAATGGTATCAATTAGCGTATTTTTCACTGCTCTAAATAGATAGCTTTTCTGAGATAGGGCTCCGCTAAAAGTGTCCCAATTATTCCAAACTTTTAAAAAAGTTGATTGAACTATATCTTTTGATGTATCCCAATTATCAAGATACTTATATGCATAGTTACATAGAGGAGTGTAATACTTCTGGAATATAGATTCGAATTTTTCTTCTTTTGTCACTTAGAAATTGTCCTATATGGATTTACCACGTGAATATAGCAAAGATGCAGGATTGTTCAGAACTTCTTAACAATAGATGAGTCTTTGTTATGAAGTGATTTAAAAACTTACCTCATCGACTGCTGACAACACATTGATCCTTAATTTCTTATCAAAATTATTCAGCCAAACGCTCATAAAACACAGGTTGTCAAGACATAAATATGGCCATGCATTTCAAATTTTGCATTTGCTTTGGAACTAGGCCGTTACCTCCAACACACGATGTGGTTAATAGATCACTTCTATGTAATGACTTCATAAGGAAGTTTAAAAGGTCTAATTTAATCTTTTGATTATAGCGATTGCTTTAAATCAATTGATAAAACTTCACTTATACGTCATTCATCTCTCAAAAAAAAGCCCGTCCCGATAATTATCGAGACAGGCTTTATATTCATTATAAGCTGGATGATATTACATCATACCGCCCATACCACCACCTGGAGGCATCATAGGCGCAGCTGGACCTTCTTCAGGCATATCATTGATCACAGCTTCAGTAGTTATAACCATCCCCGCAATACTTCCTGCATTGAGAAGAGCAATTCTAGTTACTTTAGTTGGATCGATAACACCTGCTTTCTTCAGGTCTTCGTACTTATCTGTTTTAGCATTGTAGCCTTCACCACCTTTCTTTCTGAAAGTTTCCATGAATACTACTGCTCCGTCTACACCTGCATTTTCTGCAATAATTCTTACAGGATACTCTAGCGACTTTTTAATGATCTGAATACCTAAGTTTTCATCCTCATTTTCACCAGACACTTTGTCCAAGCACTTGATTGCTCTTATCAAAGCTACACCACCACCTGTTACAATTCCTTCTTCTACAGCAGCTCTTGTCGCATGAAGTGCATCATCTACTCTGTCTTTTTTCTCCTTCATTTCTACCTCAGTTGCAGCACCTACATAAAGTACAGCTACACCACCTGAAAGCTTAGCTAATCTTTCCTGAAGTTTTTCTCTATCATAATCAGAAGTAGTAGTTTCAATCTGCTGCTTAATCTGATTGATTCTTCCTTGAATGTCTTTTTTCTTACCAGCACCATTCACTACAGTTGTATTGTCTTTGTCTACAGTGATTTTCTCACATGTACCTAAGTGCTCTACTTCTACATTTTCTAGTTTGTACCCTTTCTCTTCTGAGATCACAGTACCACCAGTAAGAATGGCTATGTCTTCCAACATTGCTTTTCTTCTATCACCGAAACCAGGAGCTTTTACAGCTACTACTTTCAAACCACCTCTTAGTCTATTCACTACCAAAAGTCCAAGTGCTTGAGAATCTACATCTTCTGCAATAATCAAAAGAGGTTTACCAGCACCCGCTGCTTTTTCTAAAATAGGAATAACATCCTGTGTATTAGATATTTTCTTGTCATGAATAAGAACTAATGGGTTCTCATATTCAGTCTTCATATCCTCCGTATTAGTCACGAAGTATGGAGATAGATATCCTCTATCAAACTGCATTCCCATCACTTCCTCTACATAAGTATCAGTACCTTTTGCTTCTTCTACCGTGATCACACCATCCTTTGATACTCTTTTCATCGCATCAGCGATCAATGCTCCGATCTCAGCGTCATTATTAGCTGAAATTGATGCTACTTGTTCTATCTTTTTGAAATCATTTCCAACTACTGTAGACTGTTTCTTAAGATCCGCTATCACAGCTTCAACCGCTTTATCGATACCTCTTTTAAGGTCCATAGGATTAGCACCTGCTGCTACATACTTCATACCTGAAGTCACCATAGCTTGAGCCAATACTGTAGCTGTAGTAGTACCATCACCAGCACTATCAGCAGTTTTGGATGCTACTTCTTTTACTAACTGAGCACCCATATTTTCTACTGGGTCTTCTAATTCTACTTCTTTAGCTACTGTCACACCATCTTTAGTTACAGATGGAGCACCAAAACTTTTTTGAATAACTACGTTACGACCTTTTGGTCCTAATGTTACTTTTACTGCATTGGCAAGAGCATCTATACCTGCTTTTAATTTGCCACGAGCTTCAGAATCAAAGCTAATTTGTTTAGCCATATCTTAATTTTTTTGAATTTTCGATTAATAAATTATTGATAAAAGGAATTTGGATTAATCCAGGATAACTAAGATGTCATCTTCTCTCATGATGAGTAAGTCATCACCATCATATTGTAATTCTTGTCCTGCATATTTGCCATACAGAACTGTATCACCTTTTTTTACAGTCAATTTTTCACCATCTTTTCCGGGTCCCACTGCTACTACTTTTCCTTTTTGAGGTTTTTCTTTAGCTGTATCAGGAATGATAATTCCTCCTTTGGTTTTTGCATCTGCTGGAGCAGGCTTTACTACCACTCTATCGTTGATTGGCTTAAGCTTCATATAAGTACTCTCTTTTTAGTTTAAAAAATGAATATGCCAGTGTTATAGCATATGATGTGCCAAATCGGATAGGCTGACAAAAAGTTATGTCATTCAGTCAAGTGTGGCAGGATTTAATAAGGCAAAGGCGAAAAATAAAATATATGGGTGTCATAATGTCATAGTGACTTGTTCTATCATAGTTTCCCTTCATTCACCTAAATATTGAAGCTCAGATTCAGAAGGAGATCCGTATTTTCCCAGAATAATCCAATTAGAAAACAACTATACTCAGTTTCTTCCGCAGTATCCGTCAAAGATTACTATCTAAAAATGAAGTTACTCGTTATATAATCTATGCCATTGGTGAGATTGCCCTAGTCATGATAGGTATCCTACTTGCCTTACAAGTTAATAATTGGAATGAAGGCCGGAAAAACATAAAAAAAGAGGTGATATATCTCCAAAATTTTAAAAAAGACTTAGAATTCGAAATTTCTAGACAAAAAGAAACATTAAACAAAACAGCTTACAAAATATCAGTATTCAAAGCTTTAGATCCTAGTTTCGACGTTTGGGCCAACATGACAAATCATATAACTGAAAATATCAATTTAGATAGTATTCGACTTGTTGATGTTTTCAGACGAGGTTCCAATAACAGATTTGTAAATGGAACTTATAGCACATTAAAAGACAATGGTGATATACGACTTATCAGAAATGAAGAATTATACCTGAAAATCGTTTTTATCTACAATAATCATCTTCTATCAGCAACGAGCATTTACCAAGACCTCAAAAAAGTAGAAAACGAATTGAGGTTTAAATATTCAAAAGAATTGAAGTACTCAAATGTTCAACAAACCTTTTTTACACATCCCAATAAAAGGCAGATCAAAGCAGACCTCACTTACTATTATGAAATATTTTCTCTGCGTTACCATGAGGCTTCAAGAGCTCTAGAAACTATGGAAGAAGCATTAGCTTTGATCAATCAGGAGCTAAATAACTGAAATAGGTTTGCGTAAACTTTTTCGTCATATTTGGCAAAATCTCCTCAGAGATCTGGTATCTCATTCACTAGATAAAATCTTCTGACAATCAGTAGCTTATCTCAAGATCAAGGCCGATTTATCTTTTTAATATCAGATTTATTCTTTACATATTTCTCTAGCCACTGATCTTGCTCCCAAAGCATGTGCAACACAGATTCTTTTGCAGAGTAACCATGACTTTCTTTAGGAAGCATGACTAATCGAGCTGTAGCACCTAGACCTTTTAATGCATTAAAATATCTTTCACTTTGCATAGGATAAGTCCCTGAATTATTGTCTGCTTCTCCATGGACCAATAACAATGGTGTTTTCATTTTTTCTGCATGCATAAATGGTGACATCGTATAATACACTTCAGGTGCTTCCCAATATGATCTTTGTTCCCGCTGAAAGCCAAAAGGAGTAAGTGTCCGATTATATGCGCCACTCCTTGCGATCCCTGCTGCATAATCATTGCTATGAGAAAGAAGATTAGCAACCATGAATGCTCCATAGGAATGCCCCCCTACTCCAACTCTTTCTCTATCGATATATCCTAGATCGTCAACTGCATCAATAGCAGCTCGGCCATTAGCAACTAATTGTTTTCTAAAACTGTCATTAGGTTCATCATCGCCTTCACCTATAATAGGGAATGCTGCTCTTGCTAAAACAGCGTATCCTCTTGTTACCCAAAATATAGGAGAACCATAAGATGGATATGTGAATGCATAAGGTGAAGAAGTGATCTGAGCAGCTGAGCTTTTGTCTTTATACTCCACTGGATATGCCCATAAAATCATTGGCAATTTTTCACCTGATGACCTATCATACCCGGGAGGTAAGTATAGGGTCCCTGATAGATCTAATCCATCATCTCTCTTGTAATTAATAACTTCTTTATGTACATCTCGAATAGAGGCAAATGGATTCTCAAAATTGGTAACTTCAGTCAGTTTGTTTTTGGAATTCAGGTCTCGGATGTAGTAATTAGGATAATCCTTGTTAGATTCTATACTCGTCAGAAACTTCCCATTTTTTAGATCTATGGCATCAATTATTCTCTCCAGTTTTTTATTCTTTCTTGCTCTATAGATTCTTTTTGTGCTCTTGGTATTTAAATCATATTCGTCAATGAATGGCAAAATCCCTTCATCAGAATAACCTCTTCCTATCAAATACAGTTTATCATCATTTTTTGCTACCGTATACTCTCCATACTCATTTTTTTCAGTTACTAAGCTCCCTGGATCACTGTAAGAATCTTGATAATTTCTATCTTGAATTGTAGTAGTTTCTTCAGAAGAATTTGAAGGGTTAAACAAATAACTTTTAACATTCCTGTTATTAAATTCTCTGTCATGAGCGATGGCTGTATTGTCATCACACCATTGTACAAACCTAAATCTGTTTTCAGTCTCTACTAGTTTTGATACTGGGCCTGTGAAAGGAGCATCTTGTTGGAATAATGCATCTCGAAAATCTACTTCCACAGCTGGGTCTCCACCATCTAATGCTTCTACCCAAACAATTGTAGAAGGTTTATCTTCTCGCCACTGGATATTCCTCATTCCTAATCTCACAGCGTCAAATCCTTTTGGCAAATCTTCTATTAATGGCACTGCTAGCAGTACTTTTACCAATTCACCATTGCTTCTATATACTGTGGTTTTAGAAGGGAATCTATAATATGGGACTAAATATGAAAATGGCCGTTCTACAGTAGTTACCATATAGAAATTACCATCGGGCGAACTAGAAACAGACCTATAAATAGCCTCAGGAAGCCAAGACTTCGTTTCTCCATTTAAATCCACCATAATAAGTTCAGAATTGGCAAGAGTAGTAAAGTTTTGTTCGTCCGTTTTGTCCTTTAGCAAATCCTGATAAGTTCTATTTTGCGCTTTTTTACCAAAGTTTTCAGATATGGTTGGGCCTGTCGGCACAGTGCTCGACTTGTCAATTAAACCCTTTCTTGTGTCAGGCAATGCTTTAACAATCAAGGACTTACTATCCTTCGTCCATGAAAATGGAGAACCCATATTTGCATTAAGAGAGATGTCAGACAGTGGTGCAGCAGTAGATGATTTAACATCCAAAACCCACAGCTTTGTACTCTCATTTTTAGACATGCTGAAAGCAATTTTTGACTCGTCAGGTGCCCATCTCACAAATGAGATTTGAACATCATCAGGAATTCCGGTTACTTTTTGCTCATTCCTACTTTTTACATCTAGAAGAGAAATTTTATTTAAAAATCTCGTTCTACTTCCAATGTTGGTTTTGGGATTGATCCGGAGTCCTGCCAGTCTCAGTTCTTTTTGAGATAACTCTTCAATCGTCTTGAAAGAATTTCGATAAAGTAATAGTGCTTTGTCTCCCTTTGAATTCATACTCATACGAGGAGGAAGTGGTACATCAACCAGATCTAATATTGCCTTGCTAGGTTTTTGATAACCCAAATCAACTTGTGCGGCAAGTGAATAAGAGATAAGAAGGGTAAATATTATGATGAGCTTTTTCATGGTTTTATATTTTATCCTTACAATTTAGAAATATTTAATTGATATCGGCTTATCCAAAGAAGGATACAATGAATCTTAAAAATTATGAAGTCTTACGGTTATCAAATGTTCCGTATTTTTCATTTCTCAACCAATTAGAAAATATCCATGATCCAATTCTTTCGAAACATCCGTAGAAAACTCTTAAAAGAAGAAAATTTATCAAGATATCTTGTTTATGCCCTTGGTGAAATAGCACTAGTCATGATAGGGATTCTACTTGCTCTTCAGATCAATACATGGAATAGACATCGAATCGAAAAGAAAGAAGAAGAATTCATTTATCAACGTTTGATTCAAGATTTGGAACAGGACATAAAAGGTCTGGAGATATCAATTTCAAATTTTGATGCCAGACTCCTTTATGGTGCTGAAGCTCTCCAACAACTCAATAGTAAAAATATTGATCAAGTGCTTTCATGGAGTGAATATTCGAGAGCTAAAGACAAACGTCCGAATTTTATTAATTCTCAAAACTTGTCTTATGGCAAAATACTATTCAGAATACTTGTGATAAATCTTTTTTATCCTACAGACAATACCTTTCAAGAATTGATATCCAGTGGAAAAATTGACATTATTAGTGATAAAGAATTGAAAGCAGACATTCAATCCTACTACCCAAGAATGAAGAGATTACAAAATTTTCAAGACAAGATCATTTTTACTGTACAATCCAAGTATAGAGATGCTTTGGAAAGAAATCGTATAAGCTATCTAAATGAACAGTCACTCGAGGAATTAATCGAAACAGGAATAGATAAAAAGGACATAGAAGCAGCAATCGAAAATTTACTCAGCTTGACAAGAGGCTCTTTGAGAACAGAAATGAATGAAGAATCTTTGGTAAATATTAAGCACGAAGTTGAACAATTAGCAAAACGAATAAAATCAAAGATCAAAAAATAGGGTAGAACATTGATTTTATTATGAATCATTTGTTGTTTCAATGCTTCAATATCTACTTCTCAAATGTATCTTAACAATAGACTATTTTAAAGCCAATAGGGATAGCCTCCTAGTTGTTTTGGAAATCCAAATTTCCTTGGAGATGACATACTAAACATTTATAATTACCTACTAGCTTCATTGGTTAATCATCATTTCTACCACTTCCATTCCACTTTCACATGCACCTTGAACGGTGGCTTGACTATCTATACTTAGTGCCTCCCCGGCAAAGTAGATTTGGTTATGAACAGGTTCTATTATAGATTCTACAATTCCACTTTGAGACCCATCAAAATCATAGGAGCACGAGCCCAATATATAAAGCTCTCTGGACCAATTCTGAATGATATGATTTTTATAGTGCTGTGATGCCTGACCACCATACATTCCATCTAACTCACTGATTATTGCTGCTATAATTTGCTCGTCATTCTCTAGAGAGGTAAACCTTTCTGCTTTTTCATTAATGGTAAACAAGCCTAACACATTCAGATCAGATCCTTTTCTAAAAGCTGCATCGTAATACACCTTATCATCAGTTGAGATGGCCTCAAAAAGCTTACCCTCTATAGTAATATCAGCATAGAATTTCTTTTCAAATTCTATAAATGCCTTCAGTCCTGCTCCCATCGAAATACTGTTAATTGCATTTATTTTAGCTGCGGACAATGAAGGTGTAAAATTTATCATATTACTTTGCAATACCTTTATCGGCACTGTGACTAGCACTTTGTCAGAAGTATACTCTACCCCATTTACGGTTGTCAATATGACTCGATTATCCGATTGTTATATTTCACTAATTGGGCTATTTAATACAATTCTATCTGCGATATGAGGGACCATATACTTTTCAAAAAATCCAAACCAAGTACTTTTCTTGAATTTATATTCACTGTAAAAATTTCTGGCAAAATTCATTCGTTTCAACTTTCCATTGTGCCATCTATTATAAGATTGAGGGTTGTATTTTATAAATTCAATGTCCCCATCAACATTAGGGTCATTGAGTAGCTCAGATAGAATGGAAGGTTCATCATGTATCCATTCAGCACCAGTATCAATTGGGAAATCCGCCAGATCCGTATTCCGTTTGACTCTACCTCCATAAAGGTCTGACGCTTCAATAATTTGAAAATCTATACCATACCGACTCAGTAGATATCCTGCACTCATTCCAGCTGCTCCAGCTCCAACAATAATAATCTTTCCATTAAAATTTGTCGAAAAGTCCTGATCACTGATTTGCAGTCCCGATTGTTTACTGCATCCACTCATTAACATTGACATGAATGGCAGTCCTAATCCCAAGGCTAAACCACTTTTTAAAAACTCATTTCTGTTCATGCTAATCTACCTTTTGATGTGAATTTGAATTCCTATTTCTGCACCAAGAAAAGATGCATCTGATCCATTTAGTGAAAGCTGCCTACCATAGAACAACTTCATGAATAGTCCATTGCCATTGATCAAATTATATCCTAAGCCAGAAGTGATCTCCGGAACAATGGAATGTTGCAACCTTATATTATTCTGAATATTTCCTGATTCTAGCTGAACTATTCCATCATATTTTTTGAAGGATAACAAATAACCCAATTCGATAGAGTAAAGAGTGTAAATGCCCTTTCTCTTCTTTTCAACTTTACATTCGACTCCTAAAGTCGCTAACAGATTATTCTGAATATCAGGAAGCACGAAATATGCTATTTGTTGTACTACATTCCATTCAGTTAAAATATGATTGCTTTCATTCTTTTTGAAATCAAAAGGCACGACTGCACATACTTTAACTCCACGGTTTACCCCATACGGAGAGAAATAACTAAACCTTAATGGAAGCCTTTCTTGACAGCTCAATTGGGAACAGGATGATATAGAATAAATGGGAGTCTTAGCTCATCCTTTGGAAGTTAAGAAGATGATCAATCAAAGCACAGTGGATATACTATTAACTGACATCCATATGGAAGATTTAACAGGAATAGAATTGGTGAAAATGCTCAAAAATCCACCTATTATCATATTTACAACCGCATATTCTGAATATGCTATAGAAGGTAATGAACTTGATATAGCAGACTATCTAGTAAAACCTATTTCCTTTGATCGGTTCATAAAATCAATTGATAAAGCAAAAGAGATTATAGCATATCGAAACAAAGAACTTGTACCAATTCCAACATCTACTAAAGAAAATATAAGCGAATACTTCTTTGTAAAAAGCAGTAGTAAAATGATCAAAGTCAATTACGACGAACTACTATACGTCGAAAGCTTTGGTGAATATGTTAAGCTATACACTTTTGATGACGTGATCATCGCATATCAGCGTATGACATCTATGGAAACCATGCTGCCCGATAACGAATTCATCCGAATTCATAGATCTCACATTGTGAATATCAATCGTATAAAAAAAATTGATAAAAACATGGTAGTTGTAAGTGGTAATCATAGACTTGTGGTCAGTAAGAGGATGAAAGATAGGCTGATGAGTGCAATAAGGCTAAAAGGGTTGATTTGATAAGGACTTACTTTCTCCCATAAAAAAGGCAAAACAACTTTTATTGATCAATAGTCTTTTTAGTCACCTTAGGATACTTCAAAGCTTTCTAGAACCTTTTTGATGTTGAATCTATCATCAAATTCATAGATACTAAGAATGATGACCTCAAACAATGAATAAGGTTAAAATTTAACGCCCCAAAAGCTAAAATTTTGAAAAAAAGCAGACAATTACCAACGCTTCTTTTCATTCGCTCGTCTTACTTATTAAAACCACTTATTTGACATTTAATAACAAATCTTAGAAACTCATCATTTTTAAAATCACAAATCCAATCAGGATAAAAACATCATCATGAAAGAATTTTTTAAATATTCAACTTTACTTTTTCTCTTCACACTTTCATTCACTTCTTGTCTCAAAGATCAATGTGATGAAACCAGAACCTTCATTCAGTATGATCCAATATACTTAAACTATAATGACATTAGGAGTGACATATTTACTGATTCTCCAAGAGAGCTGACTACTCCTGGCAAACTCTATGTGTATGAGCAGTATTTATTTATCAATGAGCAAGATGAAGGAGTACATATTTATGACAACAGCGATCCATCATCTCCTTCTAACATTGGCTTTATTGCTATTCCTGGCAATGTAGATATTGCTATAAAGGATGATCATCTCTATGCTGATAATTATATGGACTTGATCACTGTGAATATACAAGACCCTACAGAAGCTAGACTTGTCTGCCGTGATGAAGATGTATATAGCAATTATTGGTTTCAAGAAGGTAGAGGTGTGCTAGTTGGGCATAGAGAGACAGAACAAACTCTACAGTTGGACTGCAATGACCCCAATTTTAATAATGGTAGATTCTTTGTGGATGATCTCATATTTGCGAATCAAGAATTCGATGCATCTGCAGGAGCAGGTGGAGGAAGATCAGTGACAGGTACAGGAGGATCATTGGCTCGGTTTACCATTGCAAAAGATCATCTCTATGTCATCAATGATTTTTCACTTTTTATTTTCGATGTAACTAAATCTGAGAAGCCTCGAAAAACGCAGGAATTTTATGTGGAATGGGGTATCGAAACACTATTCCCATATGGTGACAATTTATTCATAGGTGCTCAAAACGGAATGCATATTTATAGCATTTCTGAACCTTCTAGCCCATATTATCTTTCTGCTTTTAGACATGCTACAGCTTGTGACCCGGTATTCGTGAATGGTGATATAGCTTATGTCACATTGAGAGATGGAAGAGCATGTGAGTCTTTTAGCAATCAGTTAGACGTTATAGATGTATCCGACCTCAAATCACCGAAACTTTTGAAATCTTTTGAAATGGACAATCCTCATGGACTCTCTGTGAGAAATGAAAGACTATATCTGTGTGAAGGAGATCAAGGTCTCAAAATATTCGATGAGTCTGAACCTACCGAAGTTGGGGACAAATTGAAGAAACATTTAGATGATATCCATGCTGTAGATGTAATTGCAATAGGTGATGAATTACTATTGGTAATAGGAGCAGAAGGACTTCATCAGTTTGATATTAGTGACAAAGACAATCCAAGAGAACTGAGTGTGATAGTACCGGTAAGAGCTGTAGAATAAGGGTAGAGAAACGAATACAAAATAGAAGAAAAATGAAAAATATAATTGTTGCAATCTTGCTTCTAGTCGTACTTTCTGCCAATGCTCAAAAAAGTGAGAGTATCGACAATAAAATGGTAAAAGTACATCTCAAAGATGGGTCAATCATAAGCGGCGCACTGCAGTCATGGACTTATCAGGAAGAAGTAATCATCATTACACAAGGAGTTACTTTAAAATTCCCAAATGACAAAGTAAGACGAGTGGTTGAAGTAGATAATCTCTCAAAAGTAAAAGAACCAATTGTTCATCAAAACGACGGCATTTATTATACAGCTAAGGCTCAAATACTCTCAGGAAATGAAGGAAATAGAGCTCATAATAGGATTGGATATGGGCTTACGGCTTCTGCAGGTTACCAATGGAATCAATATTTGGCCGCAGGAATAGGTACAGGTTATAGACAACTGATTTGGGACACTGGAGAAAAGATGATACCTATATTTGCCGAAGTAAAAGGGTTCTTATCTAATAAGGCTGTCAGACCGTTTTATAATATGGAAATTGGTTACAGTTTTGGTCTTACAGATGAAGAGTTGTCATTAATCAAATCTAAAGGTGGACTTTTACTTTACCCTTCATTTGGTATATCATTTGGCAGACAAAAAATGAAATATTCATTTGACATTGGGTATCTATTCCAAGATGCTGAATTAACATACGGTAGTAATTTTGATGATCGAGTGAGAACAGTACAAGACATTAAATATCAAAGACTGACATTGAGATTTGGAATGTCATTCTGATTTTTTTATTTAATATTTAAAAGATACTATTTCAATCTGAATGGCGGTAAATACCATCCATAATGACCAAAAACTTCGCACCATCATCCAAGGATGCGCTGCAAATAACCGAAAGTGTCAAGAGGAACTTTATCGCCAATTTTTCCCAACTCTAGAGCGGACTATCCGAAGATATACTCATGATGATGACAAAGTGATGAGTATCATGAATAATGGCTTTCTGAAAGCATTTCAGAATATTCATAAATATGAATATCGTGGATCATTCGAGGGTTGGCTCCGAAAGATCATCTTCAGATCAGTAAGTGATTATATGCGAAGTGAATCTAAAGATGTAAAGTTTTTAGTATTTGAAGAAGTAGAAAAAGGAATAACACAAAGTGCAGATCAACAATTGTACTTCGATGATCTCATACAGATTATTCAAACTTTACCTGAGATGCAAGAACAGGTATTTAACCTTTTTGCAATTGAAGGATATAAACATAATGAAATAGCCGAACGACTTCAAATCAATGAAAATACAAGTCGGTGGTACCTGTCAGAGGCAAGAAAACAACTGAAACAAAAATTAACGAAAGTGAACAAAAATTACAGAGATGTCGGCTGAGAGGAATAATATGGTAGATAGAGGTTGGCTCAATATGGAGCAACTCTTAGATCAAGAAATGCCTGTGCAAAAAAAGAGAAGAAAGATCCTGTGGTTGCCCATTCTTGGTCTTCTTCTATTCCTTATAGGCGGTTTCTTACTCCATACAACAAGTGATAGTAGTACAAACAGTATAGAAGAGGATGGTCAATCATTTACAAACAATTCAAATCTTCTCTCAGAACAAAAAGACAACAACAATCTTCAGAAGAACATTTCACCAATAACAAATTCTACGTCCAACCATAACCAGAGTGAAATATCATTCGAAACAAACCCTACGATTTCAGCTTTCTCAAATTCAAATGGGTCTACTAATCAATTATTAGTAAATCAAATTCTAAAAAATACTGCTAATGATCTTAAGATAAATGCAGAAGGGATCACTCATAGTAAAAACACTAACCCTAATAATGTTGCTCATTCTGTAGTTCATTCTCAAGAGAAAAAATCCTTAGCCGATACTCCATTATCGGTATCTGGAGATATCATAGAAGATCATAAAGCAAGATTAGCCAATGAATCATTAACCGCTTTTCACAATATTGGGTCACTGAATATCAATTATTTAGAAACTTCATTTTCATTAAGCACACCTGAGACCTATTTAATTCATTCTTTGGAATCAAAAAACAAGCCTATTGAATCGTTTGTGGGCTTTAAAGGTGATCGCCTTGTTCAAAAGGGGATTGATTTGATAGGTATTGAAGCAGGTTTATCAAAGAGGTTGTTCTCAAAATGGGGTCTTGGTTCCAGAGTCTCTTATTCTAAATCCTTAAGCTCTACTACTACTTCAGCTGTAGAAAATACAGAGCTCGATATGAGTTCCACTATTAATACAGGTGCAGAATTTGACAATGCTGAATTCGCTGAATCTTTTGCTGCCCCAACTCTTCACTTAATGGAAGTTTTACTCACACCTGAATATTACTTCAATAATAAATTAACCGCTTTCGGAGGTCTGGCTATAGGCTATCAATGGGGAGATATTACTTCTCATAACATCCAAAACACTTCTGGTATCCGAGCAAGTGAGCCAGGTACAGTCACATATAGTTCTTGGAATTATGGAATTACTACTGGCCTTAATTATAAACCATTGAAAAGATTTTCAATTGGTTTAGAATATTCGATATATCAGAATCCATTAGCAACGGATTCAAAAGAACAGCATCTTAGGCTGCTTCCTGCAGAATCTCTTTCACATCAAAAGGCAGGTTTAAGATTTAGACTCATGTTTTGACTAAGTTCAATTTTCCTGAGTAAGTCATTCTCTTTATAAGATAAATATGAATTTTTGTTCAGTAAATATTTAGGTTTTCTATTTCTACTATATTTGGAACTTAAACGAACATCATGTTAAGAATAATTTTAGTCCTACTTATTTTATTACCAATGTCACTGTTTGCTCAAGATACAAAAGATTCCAACCCTCCTTATCATCAGATACCAGATGCCCCTGATGCCTACTCTCCACAGACTGTTCTGGCCCGTACGATAGATGGGTTAGGTTATAGATATTATTGGGCGACAAAGGATCTAAGACCAGAAGATCTAGAATTTCTTCCTGGCAATGAAGGTCGTCCTACTAAAGATGTTCTAAATCACTTACATGGCTTAGTATCAGTTGTACTTAATGCAGTAAAAGGAAGCCCAAATGTGCGACCAAGGACAGAAATAGAAATGACATGGGAGGAGAAAAGAACCTCGACATTAGAAATGTTAAAAGAGGCGAGTGATCTTTTGGTAAGTGAAACACCTCCAAATCCAGAGGATATTAAGATCATTTTCCAAAGGGGAGAGCAAACTAGTGAATTTGCACTTTGGACATTACTAAATGGCCCTTTAGCAGATGCCATTTATCATACAGGCCAGATCGTATCTTTTAGGAGGTCATCAGGAAATCCGACACATCCTGGGGTGAGTGTATTTGCTGGAAAGACTAAGGAATAGAAGATCTTTTACTGTGTCTATTTCATTTTCTTCTGTCCCCACCTTTCTGCTTATTGATATTCAGAAAGGTCTAGATCAATGGAATTATTATAGAGGAAACAGAAACAACCCCGATGCAGAGCTAAATATGGCAAATATTCTTCAGTATTGGAGATCTAACAACTGGCCCCTCTATCATATCAAGCATAACTCAATGTCCGTTAATTCTCCTCTATTTCCTGGTCAAATAGGAAATGAATTTAAAGATGAAGTGATGCCTGTTAAAGGAGAAATAATTATTGAAAAAAATGTCAACAGCGCATTTATTGGAACTGATTTACTTGAAAAACTGACACAGGCAAAAGCAAATGAACTTGTCATTATAGGCCTGACAACAGATCATTGTGTTTCTTCTACTACCAGAATGGCTGGAAATTTAGGATTTGAAGTGAAACTAATTAGTGATGCCACAGCTACCTTTGACAAAAGAGGTCAAAATGGCAAGAAGTATGGGGCCGAGGATATTCATAATATTGAATTAGCAATACTTCTTGAAGAGTTTTGTAAAGTCTACTCCACTAAAGAGTTACTAAATGGTCTAAATGGGAATTCGTTCTAGTTACACCGATGACAAAGTGATCATCTGAGTGTGAACAAAGGAAATATCCAGTAGTGGCAATTCTGAATAATGCAAGGTGACTTCTTAAATTGAATTGTTGGATATCAAAACTTTATACCCTTCCTTAAAAGCTATGAACCCAACAATAGGAAGAAGATTATTAAAAACAATTGTTATTCAATGGGCTCTCATTCTTCCCAAAGATTAAATGGAAACCATCCTATAATCTTCATTTATCAAAGTGGATCAACTAACTTTTCTATTTTTATGGATTTAGGATTTTTTAATTTAATGGGACAAGAGTATTTTCAACAAATGAAGGTTTGTAAATCCTAATTATCCATTCAAAATTAGAGCAAATGAAGAGAGAAATTACATTTTTTAGCATATTAGTTTGTGCTGTCTTATTCACAGATTGTGGAATTAGTCAAACTGCCTTAAACGAACTTTCTCAATCCGAAAAGGACAATGGATATGAGTTACTTTTTAATGGGTCCGATCTCAACAACTGGACAGGCAATAAAGAAGCGTATAAAGTAGAAAATGAAAATATACTCGTCGACCCAAAAGGTGGAGGCAGTGGTGGAAATTTGTATTCTAAAAGCGAGTACAGTGACTTTGTCCTTAAGTTCGAATTTAACCTTACTCCAGGAGCTAACAACGGATTAGGCATACACGCACCCCTGGAAGGAGATGCCGCATATCTAGGCAAGGAAATTCAAATATTAGACAATAACCATCCAAAATATGAGAATATCAAATCTTGGCAAGCTCATGGATCGGTATATGGGGTAATAGCAGCTAAAAGAGGGGCTTTACTTCCTGTAGGAGAGTGGAATAAAGAAGAAGTGATAGTCAAAGGCTCAATTATCAAAGTAATTGTGAACGGAACTACTATTGTGGATGGAGATGTATTAGAAGCCAGTGAAAATGGCACACTAAGTGGAAGAGATCATCCAGGTCTTTTGAAAACTACGGGCCATATTGGTTTTTGCGGTCATGGAGATGAGGTTAGGTTTAGAAATATTAGAATAAAATCTTTGGCAAATTGATTCTTAGATCCTCAATAACCAAAATGATATATTCCCTAATAATCTAAATCATATGGGATGTATCTTTCCCATTTCCATGGCGTATATACATCACCTATAGATATCTCTAATAGTTCTTTGAATATGCTCTCTGCATTATCACTATTGGACATTATAATGATACCAATGCCTTTTTCAGGAAAGACTATAGAATAGTGTTGAAATCCCTCACCATGCCCTTCTTTAAAAGCTGCTTTCCCAAATGGTGAGTGCAGTAATCCCCACCCTAAACCATAGTTCAATTTAATATCATCATTTTCATCAGTGTCATCCCATGATTCCACACCGAATTGTACTTTTGACTTTATTCTTTTATTTTCTTGAAATAAAAGGTTTGTTACTTCCGATCCATTCTCAGTTTGTTTTAAAATCTCTTTTATGAACTTTGAATAGTCCACAATTGTAGTCTCCATCGAACCTGCTGCATTGGCCTCATCTTCGATATCCTTTTTTATTACTTCTTCTGTAGTAGTATGACCATTACAATAGACATCTTCAAATCTGTCTTGCCACACATAACTGGTCATATCCATTCCTAATGGGCTGAAAATGCGCTCCTGCGCCATGTCCTCCAGGTTTTGACCAGTGATTTTTTCAATAACAAATTGCAAAAGGTATATTCCTTCTCCGGAGTAACTGTAACGTGTTCCAGGATCTATAATAAACCTAATTTTTCCTTCGCGATCAAAATCAAAATTCTTTGTTAAAAATCTCCAATTAGGAAAACCTGTAGTATGAGTCAGGCACATCCTCCCCGTAATCTCTTCATACCTTTTATCTCCTTTCAGGTTTTTATAACTCCTCCATTCTTTAGAAAGTTTATACTCAGGAAGTGGCTTTTCAAGATATTCTTGTAATGGTTTATCCAAATCAAATACTCCTTCTGATACTAATTGAGACATCAAATAGCCAAAGACTGCCTTGCTAAAAGAAGCACCATAAATTATTTGATCCGTAGAAAGATAAGTACTGTCCTTCTTATTAGAATAACCAAATGCTTCGGTGTATATTGCTTCATTGTCATTAAAAATAGACACGGTTATCCCAGTTACATTCGCAGCTTTTATGAGTCTTTCTATTTGGTTAGAAAGTTCAAGGCTATCTATTCTAGTTCCATCTAATTTTATAAGTTCTACCTCTCTGTTTTGCAATGAATTTTGTCTTTTGGAAATATCAACGTCATTTTCATTCTTACAACCAATTAATACAATAAGCGCCAAAATCAGAATTACTCTCATGATCGAAACTCGATTTTATGATTTCTAACCAAGGTGAACTAAATAATTCGCATTATCTAATTGCTTAGATAAGATGTGATTCTTAATGGACAAAGGCCTCAATAAGGCTTTTAAAACTAGCAATGGTAATGAATGATTAAATTACTAGGACATTTTTTCATTCTGCATTATGGACAACATTATGGCATAGCTAAAACATGCATTCTCCTTATGTCCCCAATTATTGTAACCCAAACTTTCAGAGGCTTCATCCCCGTATAGAAAATTAAAAATCAAGCTATAATCTTTTGACTCTGAATGCTTTTGGTAAAAACGATTCAATTTTTCAAAATCTTGAAGTTCGTTAACATCATTAATATTTATTGATTCGTTTTGTACAAATAATTCTTGTTGCACATGATCCTTTAAAGTCAAAGGTGGTCCGAACTTACAATTATAAACAGTATCATAAACTTGACGTCTTGTTCTTTCAACAATCAGATTTTTATTAAAATTTTCACTAGTCCAAAAAATTGGTGTACTAAATTTACGCCTAAGCAACGGAGTCAATTTGAATCTGCTATTGTAGTCAGTTGTACAATGTTCAGACCACGCCCCACCGACATCATCTATCAAGTTAATAACCACCTGAAAAGTAGTCGAATCTTGTGATTTTAGGGTTCTGTTCAGGCTTATTAACTCCTCGCTGATTAGATTCTCTACATCCAGTTTCTTTAGATCTATCAGCTTCTCCAAAACAAAATCATTTCCCATAGGATTATAACCTGCAATCGGTAAAATCATATCAGAACCAGAGCCGCCTTGAAGCATGTTAAGGTAAATATCAAACCTTTCTTTTGATCGTGGAATTCTATAAAGTGCTTCCATCTTATCAATGATATGGACTATTTCGAAAGTCATTTATTCAAAGAAAATTTTATTCTATTCATAATTCATGGTTGCATACCCTTGACTCAAAAAATGATTAATCATTTACAAATTTAATCTCAAATTGCAATAAAAATATTTTGAGCCTTTGCAATATATTTCACACAATCCAGATACTTTGGAATATACAATCTCACATGATGCTCACAATCATTTTAACGAACACAGCAAATGGAATCCAAAAATATTTGCTTACTGCGTTTCTTATAAAAATGGAGAATATATTATTCAAACTATTAGGCCTGGATTGAATCGAGATAATCAAGGCGAATTGTCCCATCCATATTCATTTCAATTTGTAAAAAGACGGATATTGCAATTACAGTCTAGAATTCACATGTTAAGATGTTTCCATTTTCTGTGTCGAGGGCAATGAGAACAATTTGGCAGCATCCAATTTCAAAACACTTCAATTCAAAATAGATTTTCTATGTAGCTAAGAATACTGAGTAAGTAGATTTCACAAGTTTTTTGAGCTATTATAATGATATAAAGATATTTTTATCTTTTTATGAAAATTGTTGTATCTTTAAAAAGAATAAACACGAATTAATTTAAAGATACTACTTATGAAATCTCTACTCTATTTTACACTTTCAGTAAGTCTTCTAGCCCTATTAATTAGCTCTTGTCAAGACACATCGTCTACTGCTTCAGCGGCTTCCTCAGGAGTCAACACAGATGAACTCAAAGGTCAATCTGGTGTCATTGATAATCTTTCTGAAAAAAATATTTTGCAAGTAGCAATTGGCTCTCCAGACCACACTACTCTAGTAGCTGGTGTAAAAGCTGCAGGGCTACAGGATGTACTGACTAATGCAGGACCTCTGACAGTTTTCGCTCCTAATAATGCAGCATTTGACAATTTACCAGCAGGCACTTTGGAAAATCTCCTAAAACCTGAAAACAAAGAGATCCTGAAAAACATTATAACCTTCCACGCCGCTCCTGGAAGCTACACTGGTAATAACATTAGAGGAGTAATGGGAATTGGTCAAGCTACTGGTGATAAAGTAAAAGTGGTAACCAAAGACGGAAAAACTTTTGTAAATGGTGCGGAAGTAATAGGCACGGTAAAAGCTTCAAATGGCTATGTACATGTAATCAATCAGGTTTTACTTCCTCCAGAGAGTTAACTAGGCATCTGTAAAGAATGGAAATCTAT
>Ga0055584_100002079_pt1 | contig 19742 bp, 17 predicted proteins | sample OSDHelmetaG_FD_58716 | JGI IMG/M metagenome (GOLD analysis project Ga0055584, IMG submission 58716) | Pelagic marine sediment microbial communities from the LTER site Helgoland, North Sea, for post-phytoplankton bloom and carbon turnover... | ecosystem: Environmental > Aquatic > Marine >... | reverse complement strand
TTTCTTTAATAAGGCCTGCAAAACAAAGGAGAGAGATGAGATGAGTGTAAAAGAGAATGCTAAAAATATGGATACATGGCTTCGCGGTCTGTTTATCGTCATTTTCGGGGTTATTTTCTATGTACTTTACTTTGTCATTTGGGTTTTAGTGGTATTTCAGTTCCTGACCAAGGTCGTTACCGGCGAATTAAACGACAATCTTGGGCAATTAAGTGAGAGTCTGACCAGTTTTGCCTTTCAGATTTTGCTTTACATTACCTTCCAATCTGAAGAACGTCCCTTTCCCTTTAGCCCCTGGCCGAAAAATGAACCCGGTGCCTTACCCGAACCTGAGCAGGATGATAGTTCAGCAGAGAGCGGGACTGGGGATGAAGATAAAACTGACTAAGTAAAAACTTCGCTTGCTATTTGCAGGACAAACTAAGCGGATTAGCTGGATCGATATCCTCTCTGAACGGAATACGTCTATCAATATGCGTTAATTGGTAGACTTTACCCATCCAGTTATTTATAACCGCCTCACCGCTGTCATGCCAGGTATTATCGAGAGTCGGCGCAATAAGCGCTTCCGGGAATTCTGGTGCCTCTGTGCCGTTCTCACGAGACGATAGTATGCGCTCTTTGTATTCTTCGAATATCGCTTTTGTGCGTAAACTAAAATAGTTTTCCGGAAATGGCGGATACTGCGAAAGCTCACCAAAAATAAAACGCCCTACTTCGCGCTTATATTCCTTCATTAAACTGATTGTGTCGTATTCGGGGTGGCCCTGAAAAAAAACTATCCGAAAACCATCCTCGCTTACGGCCAAATGTACATCTCCCTGTTCGCTTTCCACCAGCACTTTGAGTCCTGCGGCATCAAATTGTTTTCTATCAACCTGATTAAAGCGCGAATGCGGTACATCAAAACGAGTATTAACTCCGGTAACGAGCGGATGGCTGCGATCACTGACCCGATGCGAATAAACACCCCAGCGTTTGTTAGCTAATGGACGTCGTTTTTGAGCATAACGAAATTGCAGCACCGCATGTGTTGTCAGACACGAGCATAATATTGAGGTGACGTTATCCACCGCCCAGTCGAATACTTCAATGAGGGGTTGCCAAAATGCTTCGTCGGATAACTCGGCACCGGTCACATTCGCACCGGTAATAATCAGAGCGTCGAGCCCTTCTTCTTTAATTTGTTCGAAGCTCTTATAGTAATTATCAACATGACGTTGTGCTTGCTCATCACGTTCAAGCTCAGTCAAGGTAAAGGGATGCACATAGAACTGTGCAATCTGATTGCTCTCACCGACCAAACGAAAAAACTGTCTTTCGGTGGCTTCCAGCGCCTTGCCCGGCATCATGTTTAACAGACCAATATGTAACTCTCTTATATCCTGACGCACAGCATCCTCACGCTGAAGAATGGTCTCTCCTTCATTACGTAATCTGGCAAAGCTGGGTAAATCTGTATTGGCTACCAATGGCATGGTTTTATTTCTCGTAATGAGCTAACTATCTAGTGCCTTATGCACTAAGGTTAAAAAATCTTCCTGGTTTTGCACGCCTGCAACATCATCGGTGGTGATGGTGTAACCATAGTTTTCTGCAATCTCTTCGTAACGCGGAATGCGATCATAAAACAAACGCGGAAAAACCCAGCGAACAAAATCATCGGGATCAACCAGCGCGACAAACTCCAGTTTTCTTTCATTCATGTAAGCGGCCAGTTGCTGATCCAGAAAAGCCGATCGATAGTACATGGGCTTTGGCGAATCTTCCGCTCGCTGTATGAGTTGTTTCTCATCCTCTTCACTTGCGCGGATATATATAATCAGGGTGTTTTCGGCAAGGCAATTAATGACATCTTCATCATCCAGTTCACATAAGCTGCCACCCGCATCATTGATGAAATTATCATATCCATAGACGTCTCTGGCTTTGCGCACAAATTCAGGTACGTCTTTCATTGAGGCGATTTCTGCTTGTCTATGTAATTCCTGACGCCGTTTAAATTCTTTCAGACTAAAGCCATCACGTTCCGGATCACCGACTTTACCAAGAAACGTCGATACAGGTGTCAAATTATCAATCGCAATATTATTAGCAAGGTGAATCGAATCTGAACGCAAGAGGTCTTTGAGAAAGGGTATCTGCATGACCTGTTGTTTAATGTTGTCGATAATAGGCTCATCCAGATAGTGCGTACCAATACGATAATCACCGGAATAATGAAACCAATTATGATTGCGTAAAATATAGGCGAGTCTGGTTTTGCCCACACCTGACATACCCAGCAGAGTGATGGACTTTTGTTTCCAGTTTACAAATTCTTGCCTGTTCAACTTCATGACTTACATCGTCTTTGCGAAAATGCGAATCCTACCGCAAAGTGCTCATCGGCAACACGCTATTTTGCCAATTTTCGACAAATCAGTTGTCAAGCAGGAGAATGTTGCCGGCTAGGCGAGAATAGTCAAATTCTGATCGATTAATGGAAGCTGGCGAATACGCCTGCCATTTGCCGCATAGATGGCATTACACACCGCCGCGGCGATAGGTGGCACGCCGACTTCACCCATTCCACCAATGCCCTCTCCACTTTCAATAAAGCTAACATCAATTTGGGGCGTGCCGCTGAGTTTTAATACCTGATAGTCAGGGAAATTGTTTTGTATCACGCGGCCTTTCTCGAGGCTGATTTTGCCAAACAAGGCTGCTGTTAAACCGTAAATGACGCCACCTTCGACCTGTGAACGCGCAATTTCCGGGTTAATGACTTCACCCGAATCAACCACGGCGCTAACCCGATGTACGCTTAATTGCTCGTTGACGATGGAGACTTCAACTGCTTGAGCGACAATGCTGCCAAAGCTTTCTACTATGGCAATACCGAGGCCATGACCCGGTGCTAATTTTCTTTGCCAGCCAATGTTTTTTGCCGCCATCACCAGCGCTGCGGAATAACGGGGTGCCTGTTTTAACAGGGAAAGACGATAGTTGAGTGGATCAACACCGGCTTTGTGTGCCAATTCATCGATAAACGATTCCCGAAAAAAACCTTGTGAAGAATATTCGACGCTGCGCCAATAACTGACAGGCACCGGTGTTTCATGTTCGATTCTGCCGATGCTTTGCTCTGAGATCGCATACGGCACGAAAGCTGCGCTTGTATCTTCACTTACCCCGATGTCGGTATACACATTGCGCCAGGCCTGTGGCTGTCCCTGAGGCCCGAGACTTGCCTGAAAATGACTCTCAACCGCGGGTCGGTAATAATCATGTTGCATATCTTCTTCACGCGTCCAGATCAGTTTTACCGGATAGGAAACCTGCATAGCAATTCGTACGGCTTCTTCGATATAGTTGCCAGTCGAAGGAATGCGTCGGCCGAAGCCGCCACCCAGTTGGACCGGATGGGCGGTTACATTTTCCATGTCAATGTCTGCGACTTCAGCAGCAAATGCACGCGCGGCGAGTAAGTCCTGCGTACCCGTCCAAATCTCCAGCTGTCCATCGTGATAATGGGCAGTACAATTCATTGGCTCCATTGTGGCATGTGCTAAAAACGGCACCTTGTATTCGGCACTTATGATTTCATCGGCGCTGGTTAAGGTCGCTTCAACATCGCCCTGTTGCAAATCGTTCTCTATTTTTGTGTCGTCTGAAGCCAATAGTTGTGCAAAGTCTGAAAAGAGTTTGTCTGAACTAAAGTCTGCGTTCTCACCGTCGCTAAATTCAACGGCTAGTTCAGCCAGAGCGGTTTTAGCGCGCCAATAATTATCCGCAATCAAGACAAAAGAATCGCTGAGTTTTATGACTGTCTCAAAACCTTTTCTCTTCTTGATGCCACTGTCATCAAATGAAACCGCAGTGCCTGCGAAAACAGGGGAATGCTTAATCGCCGCGTATTTCATACCCGGTAAAACAACATCGATACCATAGTTTTGCTGACCCACTACCTTCGCAGGCGTATCAAAACGCGGCAAGGGTTTTCCACAAATACTGTAATCTTCCTTTTTCTTTAAAACAGGTTGTAGAGAGGGCTCATATTTTGAAGCTTGCTCGGCAAGTTCGCCAAAGCTTGCGGATTGACCACTTGCCTGATGGTAAACGTAGCTCAGTTTTGCTTCGCATTCTTCACTATCTACCTGCCAGTTCTCTGCGGCGGCACGTATTAACATTTCTTTTGCCGCGGCGCCTGCTCGGCGCATACCCGCTTGTCCGGTAAAACGCACGCTTGCGCTGCCACCTGTGATTTGCATATTCATTAAGCTGGCTATTTTGTAAAACGCAAAATCCTCCTGTCGTTTAAATACTGATGGCACGTTCAAACCACTGGCGATAAAACCTTTTATCATGTCACCTACTGCATAAATTGACTCTGCTGGCGCTTGTTGCATTTGTACTTTGGACCAGTCTGCTTCTAATTCTTCTGCCAACATCATCGGTAACGCGGTGTGCGTGCCCTGTCCCATTTCAGCATGGGGAACCAGCACTGTTATCGTATTATCAGGGGCGATACTCACCCAGGTTGCCATCCATGCGTTCTGCTCAGTAGCAGGCGCGCGCAAAGCCAGTCGGTTTGGTGTCGCGATAAAACCGAATAATGCACCGCCACCTAAAACTGCGCCGCTGACTAAAAATGTTCTACGTGTTAATTTTCCCATGTTTGCTTACTTCAACCTTCTTTGAGCGAATCAACAGCTGCACGTACTCTCTGGTAAGTACCACAGCGACATACATTACTTACTGTCTGCTTGAGTTCTTCCACACTTGGATTTTCTGTTCTATCCAATAACGAAACCACCGACATAATCATGCCCGATTGACAATAACCACATTGCGGTACCTGATGTTCAATCCATGCCTGTTGCACGGGATGTAAACCATTTTTACCAAGACCTTCGATTGTAGTGATGTCAGCGCCATCAACCGCAGACACCGGTAACACACAAGTGCGTGTCGCCACGCCGTTTACATGTACAGTGCAAGCACCGCAGGCTGCGATACCACAACCAAACTTGGTTCCCGTTAAACCCAGTTCATCACGCAACACCCATAGCAGAGGCATTGCCGGTTCCACATCGACGGTTTTTTGTTCACCATTAATTGTTAAATTAAATGCCACTTACTTCTCCAGAAAATATTTTTACTGTTTATAAAGATTTTACTATCGCGAGAATAATACCCACTAATGCACCTAGCAACAGAATCAAAAAAGACATGAAGCCTATACCCATTCCAGGGGCACGACTAGGTGGATCGTTAACATATTGTTTGAAATATAATGCTCTACCTATAACAAAAAATATGCCAATAGCCGCGGCCGTTAATGCGTGAAGATAATGTGCGAACAAATAAATAGAAGGAATGAAAATAATCAATTGTTCAAGCGTGTTTTGCTGGACGCGAAAATAGCGTTCGAAATTCTCATCACCGACCGTGGCAGGCGCATCGATCGAGTATTTACCCCTTGCTTTACCCACCATGCCAATGAAGAAAAAATACTGTATTAGTGCCAGAACAATAACTAAATGTACGTAATCCATCCTCTTTCCCCCGTTATATTCACCAATCGGCAATATACACAATCGCAATCAAACAAACTACTCAATGTGGCGAGTGAGACTTATTCAACAAACTTATCCATTTTGCCTTCTTTTCTGCGCGCAATATTTATACTCATCAGCGCTAAGACAATACAAACACCGGCCAGAAAATAGAGTGGTATGTCAAAACCACCGGATTCTTCCGCAAGGTAACCAAAGGTTATCGGCCCCATTGACCCGCCGATCTGACCGAAGGCAAAAAACAGGCCTGTTGCCGCACCAATATTTTTTTGTGTCACGCCCGGTAAGTGCATTAGCAGTAGAACCGATACTGGAGGGATTGCGCCGCGAACAACGCCAACCAACGCCAGTGCCGTGAAAAGTATGATTATGCTGATGCTGGTACTCATTAACAGACAGCTTGTGCAAGCAATCAGGAACAAGATTGTGAGAATTTTAATTTCACCTACTTTGCTAATAAATTTTGGCACTATAAATGCACTTAGCATCCCCACAAAAATCGGCAACGATGCCCAGTAAGCCGCACTTGCGACTGATAGTCCAAAGTTTGAGTCCGCTATCAGCTTAGGTAACCAGTTTATCGTTGCGTGCATATAAAAAAACATGCCTACACCCAGAATCAATATCGCCTGTGTGGTTGGTGTGCGTAATAATTGCAGACAGGCCGAAAATATTTCAGCCATTGTTTCTTCGCTCTTACCTTTAGCGTTCAATCGACACAAGGGGTGAAAAATGATTAGCAGCCAAATTAGTGCCGCTAAGGTACAAATCGTCGCATAGAACTTAAGTGTGAGTCGCCAGCTACCATCAAATAGTGGAATCAACTCGTGGGTAAGCGTTAAACCTAAGATTGAGCCAAGCGCGGTCATAGAAATACAAATACCAAGCGCAATGCCTCTCTGCTCATAAGCGAACCATTCGCGGACAAGTTTTGGCACGCCCACGGAGATGAAGGGTGCACCGATACCAAAGATAAGAATTGCGAAAAACATTTCTTCATAGTTGGTTGCGGTTGAACGCATATAGACTGACACGGCAACCGCGGCAATGCCCAATAACAACATATAACGAATACCGAATCGATCCAGTAGCAAACCCACCGGGATGGATAACAGAATATAAGCCATCGGCCATGCACCCATGACATTTCCCATTTCTGAGAGACTTAAATTCAAATCTTGAATCATTAAAGCTGCTAATGAGGATGTTGAAAAATGCACCATCGCAAAACAACAGTAAAGCAAGCTCACGCCGGCCAGCATGACCCAACGAAAATAGGTGTGATGTGAATCAGTGGAACTCATAAGAATGGAGGTTATCTGTTGTCACATATTCCGGAAATGCGCGCGCAGCTTAGCATGAAATGTGTTTTTTAGCAGAGCAGAGTTGGGAAGCCAGATGAGATTACTTAAGCATGATATCGATATCGATATTGGTATCTATGGCTTAAGTAAGAAGTAGTGATGCTAGTGCTCTGTTTTTGACATCTCCACTAACTCCGGCGCTAATACCTCAAGCAATTGATCCTCACTATAGTTTGGGTTTTCCTCGCGGAATAAACGCAGCTGCGACAGTGCCGACTGTTCTTCACCGCGTTGCCACTGTTGTTTAATTTGGCGCAGCCATTCTGTCGCGTCTGCATTACCCATCACAGCATCTGTTGCTACTGCAAGTGAGGCATCCATTGATGATTCTTTTAGTGATTTTGATGTCGCTATAGAGTCATTAGAGACTGTTCCGATCATATCGGATTTCGCATTTAGATTTCTTTTTTTGGCGAATTCTTCGACCTGAGATTTCATTTTTGTCTTTGCGCGCATGGCTTTTATTGTCGGATTATTCACCTGATCTTTTTGAACCGACTCTGCAAGTCCTCGGCTTGCTCCGGCAAAGGATTTTTCGAACACACGAGGTGCTGTGGGCATATCAGACATGACTTCCAATCTTTGTCTTGATGCGCTGATTATTTTTTCTTCGCTTACTGCATCTGTCTGTTTCCCTGCCAGATTCTTTTCACGTTTCATCGCAGCTGGGGCTGGGCTGAACGATGTCTCTTCAGTAAAATCAGATTCGACTGCCATCTCTGAGATTACTTCCATTTCACTTTCTCTTAGTTTTTCGGTCTGCGCATCATTGTCCGCTCTGTCAATTTGCGTGTTATAGACAGATTGCTGCAACTGTGGAGAGGGTTGCTCAACAGTGGGTTTGGTCAGATGAATATCATCATGATCATATTGAAGCGTTACGATTACGGTAACAGAAAGGACTAACACTGCTGCCAGGGACAAGGGCATTTGCCAGTTGGAGCTGAAAGGACTGGAGACATAGCCAGGTTTCGCTTTTACTTCACGTCTAGACGCCGCCAGTATTGCATCATCTAAATGCCCCGGGGGTGCCTGCTCGGAAGATGACTGCTGGTAACGCGTCGAAAGCGCGGAGTCTCCCTGCAGATACTCTTCAAATTCCTGATCGTGCTTATCCTGGCTCATAACCTTTCAAGCCCTCTCTTAGTTTGTTAACGGCATAACGTAAACGACTTTTCGCCGTTTGCGGTTTAACGCCACTTACCTCTGCAATTTCTTCAACACTTAGCCCTGCTTCTTCGCGTAACAAAAATGCCTGCTTCTGATCTTCAGGTAAGATATCGATGAGTCTTAATAGCTGTTCCGTAGAGGCTAATATCTCTGTTTTATGTTCCGGCTGATCTTGTCTTCTGGCTAATGTTTCGTCGACACCCTCGTCAGTATCAATCGAATTCGTATTCGGTCGTGCTTGCTGGCGTCGATAATAATCAATCAGTCGATTATGCGCCATTTGATACAACCAGGTGGTGAATTTTGCTTTAACCTCATAACGTTCCCTTGCCTTAATAAGGTTCATCCAGACATCCTGATATAACTCCTCTGCGATGCCCTCGTTCTTGCAGTTCCTCAGAATATAACGATAAAGACCGCCTTTATGACGCTGATAAAGGGCTTCAAACGCACTCGCATCACCTGCCTTATAGCGCAACATTAAGTCTTCGTCGTTTATTTCCTTCCCCATAGAGGAAGTGTATGGATTTCATCAGGTCCAAGTCAAAAATGATTTTATAAGCTTGCCGCAGAAAATGCAGCGTGCGGGAGGTAAATTCACTAAAACTCAACTTATCCTTCTCTGAACCCTGCGTTCTCTGCGGCTATAGTTTCCTTTATTGAATAAGCTGAGCGTGTTGCTCTGGTTGACTGATGGCATTCGCTAAATTGACCAGGCCAAGAAACTCAGCACGATAAGCGAAAGGATCCTCTCCTCTGGCGCTTTGTGCGAGTTGACTAATGTCCGTATAAGTGTAATCAGCTGTATTAATACCACCCCGCAATTGTTGTGCAAAAGAGGCGACTGCTGCGGAGAAACGAAAGGCATCTGATGTTTGCGCGATGTCTTCGATTATTTCATGTTTCGCTATCACCCATTCCAGTAATTGGCTTTTTGTTGCGAGTGGCTGTTTATAACGCAAACGCAAGAAAGCAATTTCGTCGGTATTAATCGTCTGCATCTGGTTTTCAAGTGATTGGTAGCGTAATGCATCTACTCCTTCACTGTTACTGCCTTTTAAGCTGACTTCGTAAATAGCAGTGACGGTATGTCCGGCACCGATCTCACCAGCATCGACTTTATCATTGTTAAAGTCTTCACGATTCAAGAGTCGGTTCTCATAACCTAGTAAACGATATTCGGAGACGACAGCCGGGTTGAATTCAATTTGAATCTTCACATCCTTGGCGATAGTCAACATGGTTGAACTCAATTCATCCACCAGCACTTTTTGTGCTTCACTCAGGGTGTCGATATAAGCGTAATTTCCATTACCCACATCAGCAATCTGCTCCATCAGGTGGTCATTGTAGTTACCAGTACCAAAACCCAAAGTACTCAAGGCTATCCCGCTTTTGCGTTTTTCCTCGATAAGATCCTTAAGCTGTTCCGTGTTGGTGGTGCCGACATTGAAGTCTCCGTCCGTTGCCAATAACACTCGGTTAATGCCACCTTTTATGAATGCTCTTTCTGCCATTGCGTAAGCCAGCTTTATGCCTGCTGCACCATTTGTAGACCCGCCTGCTGTGAGTCTGTCGAGAGCGGAAATAATTTGGCCTTTATGCGCGCCTGAAGTGGGTTCCAGGACGACACCCGATGCGCCGGCGTACACCACAATGGAAACACTGTCTTGCTCACTTAGTCGATTGGTGAGAAGTTTTAATGAGGACTTTAGTAATTCAAGTTTATTGGCTGACTGCATGGAGCCAGAGACATCGACCAGAAACACGAGGTTAGCCGATGGCAAATGCTCTAAGGGTACATCGTAGCCTTTTATACCAATATGCAGTAAATGTTTATCGGCTTTCCATGGGCTAGCGGAAATCTCCTTATGTAAGGCAAAAGGTGCTGAGAGTTTTGCCTGTGCGGGATAATTATAGGAAAAATAATTAAGTAGCTCTTCAGTGCGAACCGCATCCTTTGTTGGCAGGCTACCGGCCTTAAGCATACGCCGAACATTAGCATAAGAGCCTGTATCCACATCAATACTGAAGGTTGAAACCGGGTGCTGCGTGACCAGTTTTACCGCGTTATCATCGAAGTGGGCATAGTTCTCCCGGTTGAGTGCTTCGCTGGGCGCTCGAATTGAATCCATCGATACGGCACCATTCATTGCATAAGTTGCCACCGCGCTCAATTGCATATCCTGTCTGCCCGGCGCTGCTGCCGGTTTTTTTCTTTCTCTGACATGTAGCTTCGCTTTTCCTGCTAACTGTTTGTTCAGCGCGACGCTATCTTCTGCTCTATACAGACTTTCTCTCAGCACTGCTTTATCTATTACATTGTCTTTTTCCGACTTAAGCATGGCTTCTTCCGTTTCTAGTAAGGGTGCGAGCTGATGATTAGCCTGTTTATCCGTTTGTGCACAGCCGACGACAAAAACGGCTATTGCAATCGCCAGGGCATTTATATTGAAGTTGTTCATGTGATTTCTCCCGCGTTTTAATGGTTTATGGGCGGCTACATAGCCACTCAAGTCTTAAACGCGGGAAAACGGAAAAGGGGTTAATGTTTTACTCTTTATTTGATAATGAAGAGTCTATTGGATCAATCTGCTTTCCGATAAGTAGCAAAGCTTCAATCTGGAACAAAAAACATGTGCATAAAAAAAGGGGCCATTGGCCCCTTTTTGACTACTCTTTAGGTAATGCTATTCGTCTTCAGTAACAGCCTTCATGCTCAAACGAACACGACCTTGTCGGTCTACTTCTAAGACTTTCACTTTGACCATGTCACCTTCGGACAATTTATCACTGACATTTTCAACGCGTTCCTCACTGATTTGAGAAATGTGCACAAGCCCATCCTTACCAGGCAGAATATTTACAAAAGCACCAAAATCCATCAGTTTCTGTACACGACCTTCGTAAATCACACCGACTTCAATATCAGCTGTGATCTGTTCTACGCGTTTACGTGCATCTTCACTTGCGGCTTTGTCTACGGAGAATATTTTGACTGTTCCATCATCATCGATATCAATCGTTGCACCGGTCTCTTCGGTGATGGCTCGAATAGTCGCACCACCTTTACCAATAACGTCGCGAATCTTGTCCGGGTTAATCTTGATAGTGGTAATGCGTGGAGCGTGCTCAGACATTTCTGTGCGAGGGGTGGTGATCGCTTCATTCATTTTGCCGAGAATATGAATACGGCCTACTTTAGCCTGCGCTAGAGCAGCCTCCATAATTTCTTTGGTGATACCGTCAATCTTGATATCCATTTGTAAGGCGGTGACACCATTGTCGCTACCAGCCACTTTAAAATCCATATCACCAAGATGATCTTCATCACCCATAATATCTGACAAGACAACAAACTTATCGCCTTCTTTGATTAGTCCCATCGCAATACCTGCAACCGGCGCTTTAATCGTTACACCCGCATCCATCATCGATAGACTCGCACCGCAAACAGAGGCCATAGAGCTGGAACCGTTAGATTCAGTTATTTCAGAGACCACTCGAATCGCATAAGGGAATTCATCAAGCGTAGGCATGACTGCCACCATAGAACGTTTTGCTAATCGACCATGCCCGATTTCACGTCGTTTTGGCGTACCAACACGACCTGTTTCACCCACACAATAAGGAGGGAAATTGTAATGCAACATGAAAGGTTCTTTATGTTCGCCTTCAATGGCATCGATTATCTGTGAATCGCGCTCCGTTCCAAGTGCAACCACAACCATTGCCTGCGTTTCACCACGTGTAAATAAAGCTGAACCATGTGCTCGTGGTAGTACCCCAACTTCAACGGTGATTTGTCGAATCGCGTCTGGTACACGTCCATCAATTCTATTCTCACCTGCGACAATGCCGCCGCGGACGATGCTGCTTTCGAGTTTTGCGATGGCAGATTGAATTTTGCCTGCTGCCCAGCGATCTTCATGTTCTTCAGCAATCGCATCGACAACTTCTGCTCTTATTTCATTGAGTCTGTCACGACGACTCAATTTATCGGTAATGGCATAAGCTTCGCGGATAAGATCGCTACTGCGATTATCAACTTCGCCGGTCAAATCCTCGTCTTTTTCAGGTCCCTGCCAATCCCATGACTTAGCACCAACTTCTTCAGCCATTGCGCTGATATTCTCAATAACAACCTGCATCTGTTCATGACCGTACATGACAGCACCCAGCATGACTTCTTCTGAGAGCTCGTCTGCTTCTGATTCCACCATCAATACCGAGCTGCTGGTACCGGCGACAACAAGATTCAACTCTGAGTCGTCAAGATCTGAAAAACTCGGATTCAATATATAGTTACCGTCTTTATAGCCAACACGAGCCGCACCAATTGGGCCGCTAAAAGGCATGCCAGTAATTGAGACTGAAGCTGATGCGCCAATCAGTGCCAGAATATCCGGATCAACCTTCGGATCCAGTGACATGACTGTAGCAATAATCTGAACTTCGTTTTTGAAGCCCTTGGGGAACAAAGGACGGATAGGTCGATCAATGAGGCGGCATGTCAGTGTTTCTTTTTCAGAAGGTCGCCCTTCGCGTTTGAAAAAGCCACCTGGTATTTTACCCGCAGCGTAATTACGCTCCTGGTAATCTACTGTCAGAGGAAAGAAATCTCTTCCCGGGTCAGCATCTTTTCTGGCCACACAAGTTACCAGGACGACTGTATCCCCCATGCTACAAAGCACAGCGCCAGTTGCCTGTCTTGCAACTCTGCCTGTTTCCAGTACGACTGTATTATCCCCAAATTGAAATTCTTTTCTGACCACGTTCATTTTTATTGTCCCGACGTCGAGTAATATGAAATTAAAATAAAATTACACTGACAGCTTGAGTTTTTAATTTTCTCTGACTGCCAATGTGGTTTGCTGAATTGTAGATGAGCGAATTGACTGAAGTGATTGCGTTATTTACGCAGGCCAAGTTTGGCGATCAATTCACGGTAGCGATTTAAATCGTTGTTCTTCAAGTAATCCAGAAGTTTACGACGCTGGTTAACCATACGCAGTAAGCCCTGTCTAGAATGATTATCTTTCTTATGAACCTTAAAATGTTCTGAAAGCTCGGTTATGTTTGCCGTCAATAATGCGACCTGAACCTCCGCTGAACCCGTGTCTGAGGCCCCTCGTTGGTACTCGCTAATAATGCCTGATGTTTGTTGCTGATTTAATGCCATAATTTAGATAGCTCCTGAAATATCCTGTCGCAAAATCGCGCGTATTGTACCGAGGCGCCATCGTGCTAACAAGGAAAAGTCACTGATTTATACAAGTTTTTTATTTGTTTCTGCCGTTTAGTGCAATTTAAGCATTCTTCTTGGTGCTATTCGACCATCCTCGAGCACTTCGCCGAGGCCCATAAACTGTTTATCACTATTATAAAGTCGCAGCAGACCGCTGGTTGGCGCCTGCGCAACAGTCACTGCCTGACCCTGAGAGAGGTAAAAAGCGACACTTTCAATCAAATTTACCGCCGGCAAGTTCATTACAGCCGTATCAACCGGTAGCAGCTTATCATCAAGGCCTTGCGGGCCTTCAAGTGCCAGTTTCTCCAGGGTCGGGTAATCAATCATGCTCTCCTCTGAATAAGGACCTGCTCCTATGCGTCTCAGTTTAGAGACATGGGCGCCACAGCCCAGATGTTTACCCAGATCTTCTGCGAGTGTGCGAATATAGGTGCCTTTCGTGCATATTACATCGATTTCGATGTGAGATTCTCCGAGTTCAATCAGCTCCAGTTGGTGGATAGTTACCGGTCTGGGGGGTCTTTCCACTTCAATCCCCTGATAGGCAAGTTTGTATAAGCGTTCACCTTTATGCTTAAGAGCCGAATACATGGGGGGTATCTGCTGAATATCACCGCGAAATTCGCTCATCGCCTGTTCAATCATATCTACATTGAGATCAGCCGGCAGTGGCAGCTCTTTCAATACCTCACCCGCTGCATCACCCGTTGTCGTCTCAATACCTAATTGACAGCTTGCCCGATAATGCTTGTCAGCATCTAGCAGGTAGCCAGAAAACTTGGTTGCATCGCCAAAACACAAAGGCAGCAATCCTGTCGCGGTTTTATCGAGACTACCGGTATGCCCGACTTTACGCGCGTCATATAGTCGCTTTATACGTTGTAGCACATCGTTAGAGGTTACGCCGGAAGGCTTATCCAGTAGCAATATTCCATTTACGTCTCTGCCGCGTTTCTGTCGTTGTCTAGCCATGCGCGGATACCTTTTCAGAGAGAGGTAAAGACATCGTTTTGCTATTAGCTATCAAGAGTGGAGGAAATTCAGAAACAAACTATGCGTTTACTCATCATCTTCAACGTCATCGCCTTTTACCTGCACCGAATCAATAAGTGCGGTCAGGCGTGTCCCGTGTTCAATACTGATATCGAAGACGAATTTTAGCTTTGGTGTTGTCCGCAAGGTTGAGTGTTGAGCCAATTGATGACGAAAATGGCCTGCACGTTCGTTCAAAACCTTCAGCATTGCGTCTCTGTCTATGTCATCACTCAGACTGGTAACATAGACTTTAGCATTGAGGAGATCAGGACTGACATCGACCAGAGATACGGTGATTAATCCAAAACGAACAGAATCCATTTCACGTTGGATAAGTGTCGCCAAATCCCGTTGAATAAGATCCGCGACCCGTCTATGACGGGAATAGTCTTTTGGCATTGAATTTAAAAGTTTTTAAATCGGACGAACAGTATCGATAACGAAGCTGGAAATAGTCAGCTTAGATGCTACGCGCGACTTCGACACGATCAAATACTTCGATCTGATCTCCCGGCTGCACATCGCTGTAGTTTTTCACGCCGATACCACATTCTGTTCCTGACTTTACTTCATTCACATCGTCTTTAAAGCGTCGCAATGACTCCAGTTCGCCCTCGTATATCACGATATTTTCGCGCAATACGCGAATCGGACTACTGCGTTTTACCGCTCCGCTGGTGACGATACAACCGGCAATGTCACCAAACTTAGGTGAGCGGAAAACATCGCGTACTTCAGCGATGCCAATGATTTGTTCACGAATCTCCGGTGCCAGCAAACCACTGACCACGGCTTTTACATCGTCAATGACATCATAAATAACGCTGTAGTAACGTAGATCAATACCTTCCTCATCTATGAGTTTTCGAGCTGAAGCATCTGCGCGAACATTAAAGCCAATAACGGCTCCTTTCGATGCCATTGCCAGATTGATGTCAGACTCAGTAATACCACCGACACCGCTACTGATAATATTGACCGTCACTTCTTCATTACTTAGTTTTGAGAGTGCGTCAGAAAGTGCTTCGGCAGAACCCTGTACATCTGTTTTGATTAACAGATTAACCGCAGCACCTTCTTCTGTGCCCATCGAGGACATCATGCTTTCCATTTTCGACGCGCGTTGCTTGGCCAATTTCACGTCTCGGTATTTACCCTGACGGAATAAAGCAATCTCGCGCGCTTTCTTCTCGTCAGGCACAACTATCATTTCATCACCTGCATTGGGTGTTCCTGATAAACCAAGCACTTCAACAGGGATAGAGGGTCCAGCTACGTCTACTTCTTTACCACTGTCACTTATCATTGCTCTGACCCGGCCAAACTCATTGCCACTGAGAATGATATCACCTTTATTCAACTCACCATTTTGTACCAGAATGGTGGCAACGGGTCCTCTGCCTTTATCAAGACGTGATTCAACCACGACACCAGAGGCCAGGCCTTTTGCTGAGGCTTTTAATTCCAGGACTTCAGCCTGCAAACTGATACTTTCCAGTAAAGCGTCAATACCTTCGCCGGTAAGCGCGGAAACATTAACAAACATGGTGTCGCCGCCCCAATCTTCCGGGATAACTTCATGTTTTGATAATTCCTGTTTAACCCGATCTGGATCGGCACCCTCTTTGTCGATTTTGTTAACCGCAACAATTATCGGTACAGATCCGGCTTTGGCATGAATAATCGCTTCTTCAGTTTGTGGCATGACACCGTCATCTGCTGCCACTACGACGACCACAATATCGGTTGCTTTAGCACCACGTGCACGCATGGCTGTAAAAGCCTCATGTCCCGGGGTATCAAGAAAACAAATTTGACCTTTGGCGGTCTCGACAGAATAGGCTCCGATATGTTGTGTTATGCCGCCTGCTTCACCCGCAGCCACCTTGGTGGTACGAATGTAATCGAGTAAAGATGTCTTACCATGATCAACATGTCCCATGATAGTCACAACAGGTGCACGATCTATTTCATCTCCGTCAGTTCTTGCAGCCTGAATCATCTCTTCTTCCAGTGCATTTTCCTGCATCGGTTTGGCAACATGTCCCATTTCTTCAACAACGACTGTCGCTGTTTCCTGATCGATAGTCTGATTGATAGTAACCATGCTACCCAGGTTCATCATCGCCTTAATGACTTCTGTACTTTTTACCGACATGCGCTGTGCCAATTCGGCAACGGAAATACTTTCGGGTAGTTCAACTTCCCTTACAACTGGCGCTGTTGGCATTTCAAAACCATGTTGAGAGGGTTTATTTACAACAGGTCTGGAACGTTGTTTCTTTCTTCGCTTGCCTGACTTGTCGGTCGCAACATGCAGTTCTTTACGGTGAAAACGTGATGATTTCTTGTCACCGGACTTACCAGACTTGTCCTTGCCTTCTTTTGCAGGCGCAGGCGCCGGAGGCGGAGCAACGATTGCTGGCTCTACTACCGCAGGCTCAGGGGCCAGCTTCGCCTCTAAAATATTTTTCTGTTCTTCTTCTGCACTTATTTTTGCCTTTTCCTCAGCTAAGCGCGCGGCTTCAAGTGCAGCTTCCTCTTCTTCTTTTGCGGTTATAAGCGCCTGTGCTTCTGCTTGCTTTTTCGCTTCAATCGCATCTATTTCATCTTGTTTTGCCTGTTCTTCGGCTGCCTTTTTTGCCGCATCTTCTTCCAGAGAACTACGTTTAACATAGGTTCTGCGTTTACGGAATTCTACGCTAACAGTTTTCGAACGAGGTTTGCCCCGACCCGGGCCTTGCGTGCTTACCGGCACTTTTAACTCACTGACTGTCTTGCGACTCAGGGTTATTTTTTTGGGTTCGGATTCGTCATCCTTCCCGCGTTTACGACGCAGAAAACCGAGTAAATCCGCTTTTTCGGTATCCGATAGATGATCGTCAGCGGCTCTGTCTGATAGCCCAGCTTCCAGGAGCTGCTCTTGTAAGCGCTCTACCGTTATGCCGATAACTTCAGCATATTCTCTTACGGTGACTTCAGGCATCCGCTGTCTCCCCTTCATTTTTATCGTCTTCACCTTCAAACCAGGGCGCCCGCGCAGTCATGATTAATGTGCCGGCTTCTTCACTTTCCATTCCCTCGATTTCCAGTAATTCATCAACTGATTGATCGGCAAGATCTTCCATCGTAATAATACCCATGCCCGCAAGTTCGTAGGCGAGAGCCTTATTCATGCCTTCCATATTCAACAAATCATCTGCCGGTTTTGAATCAGCAAGTTTTTCTTCACTGGCAATAGCGCGGGTGAGCATAACGTCACGTGCACGTTCGCGTAATTCTTTCACCAAGACTTCATCAAATTCTTCAATTTCGAGCATTTCATTTTCAGGCACGTAAGCGACTTCCTCGACACTTGAGAAACCTTCCTGTACCAAAATGCTGGCCATTTCCTCATCAACGTCGAGCTCTTCCATTAATTGAGCCTGTAAGGTTTGAGCCTCTGCTTCATTCTTCTCATCGGATTGTTCTACTGACATGACGTTTAGGGACCACTGTGTCAGTTCACTGGCAAGCTTTACGTTCTGGCCACCACGTCCAATTGCCTGAGACAAGTTTTCTTCTTCTACTGCAACGTCCATGCTATGCGAATCTTCATCAACCATGATTGACGCAACTTCAGCTGGTGCCATCGAATTGATCACAAACTGTGCAGGGTTTTCATCCCAAAGGATAATATCTACACGTTCACCACCTAACTCATTTGATACGGCCTGTACGCGAGATCCACGCATGCCCACACATGCCCCAATTGGATCAATACGTTGGTCATGTGCCTTTACTGCTATTTTTGCGCGAGAACCCGGATCACGTGCACCACTAATCAGCTCTATCATGCCTTCGTTAATTTCAGGCACTTCGATCTTAAACAGTTCAATAAGCAATTCCGGTGCTGTCCGACTTAAAAACAATTGAGGTCCGCGTGCTTCGGGACTTACTTCTTTCAGATAGGCTCGAAGACGATCACCGGCTCTGACCGCTTCCCGGGGAATCATATCTTCGCGTGGAATAAATGCTTCGGCATTGTTACCAAGATCGAGAATGACACTGCCTCTTTCAACACGCTTGACGACACCACTAACCATTTCGCCAACGCGATCCTGATAAGCTTCGATAACTTGATTACGCTCGGCTTCGCGAACTTTTTGAACGATGACCTGTTTAGCTGTTTGCGCTGCGATTCGACCAAATTCGACCGAAGGCATTACTTCTTCTATAAAACCGCCCTCTTCAACATCCGCCGCCTGTTCCAGTGCGTCAGCGTGATAAACTTGTCGGGTCGGAAACTCGAGAGGCTCTTCACTATCGGGCATCACTTCCCATTGTCTAAAAGTTTCATAGTCACCGGTTTCGCGATCGATCGACACGCGCACTTCAATATCTTCACGATGACGTTTCTTGGTTGCCATTGCCAATGCCGCTTCAATTGCCTCGAAAATTATGCCTTTCCCGACGCCCTTCTCATTCGACACAACGTCGACAACCATTAAAATTTCTTTGTTCATGTATCGCTCTTTGTATTTTAGTTACTTAATTCAGTTTCTATATAAACACCAGCAAGTTTGCCTTATCGATCAAACCCGCCGGGATGTTGTATTCTTTACCATCACTTTCAATGGTCACACACTCATCTTCAATATGCGTTATGTGGCCGGAGATTCGTTTCCGGTTTTCCAGTTTTTGACGCAAATGCACACGCGCCTGCTCTCCAATAAATCGACTAAAATGCTCTAATGAAAATAAAGGTCGATCCAGGCCTGGAGACGAAATTTCAAGGCGATAAGCACCTGTAATTGGATCTTCAACATCGAGAATCCCCGCCACTTGCCTGCTTACTGCAGTGCAATCCTCAAGCGTTATACCTGCTTCGTGTTCAATATAAACTCTTAACAGTGTCGCTTTGCCGTCCGGTAACTGCTCTATGCCCCACAATTCGTAACCCATTGCCGTGATTACGGGGTGCAGTAAGTCCACCAATGTTTGATTCTGCCTGTACATTCACCTAAAAAAAAAATGGGCACACGGCCCACTTTCTTACAAACTCCTCAAATATTCTGGCAATTATAGCTTTTTAGAGCAAATCTGCCAATTTATGAGCAAATTACCAGTCGTAACTGATAATTTTCCGGCGCCTAGAAAAAAGGCCCCATCAGGGGCCTTACTAGTACTAATTCTCACTACTAATTACTAAAATTTGGTAGCGGGGGCAGGATATGAACCTGCAACCTTCGCCAGTTGTAAACAACCGAGTCCGACAAGCGCATCGCGCTGAGGGCCTCTTACCAATTACTACATACTAAAATTTGGTAGCGGGGGCAGGATTTGAACCTGCGACCTTCGGGTTATGAGCCCGACGAGCTG
>Ga0055584_100002078_pt1 | contig 19742 bp, 15 predicted proteins | sample OSDHelmetaG_FD_58716 | JGI IMG/M metagenome (GOLD analysis project Ga0055584, IMG submission 58716) | Pelagic marine sediment microbial communities from the LTER site Helgoland, North Sea, for post-phytoplankton bloom and carbon turnover... | ecosystem: Environmental > Aquatic > Marine >... | reverse complement strand
CCTTTATAACTCAGAGATAATGTGCGTAACTGTATTTGGAGAATTATCATGACAAAAACACACAACAACGCAACACTATCATCTTCGCTTACTGGGTCTGTAGCATTCTTCCCGCTATCCAGTGCGCCTGTTGGCTGGATCAAAGCTGATGGTTCTGCTATATCTAGAGCAACTTACTCAGATCTTTTTGATGTAATTGGTATAGAGCATGGCACTGGAGATGGAAGCACAACATTCAATGTGCCAGATTTACGTGGAGAATTTCTAAGGTGTTGGGACGATGGAAGGGTAGTAGATTCTGGAAGAGCAATCAATTCGTCTCAGTCAGAAGATTGGAAGGGTTTTTATCAAAGCAACACTGGAATGAATTCTAGCGCTGGATATGCCCATACTAATGTATATATGGGTAAAACTTTATACCCAAATTATACTGGTCGAATGTTTACGGGTAATTGGGCCAATCCATCAGCTCACATTGGAACGTCTTGGGACGATTCAGAAATTAGACCAAGAAACGTAGCTTTACTAGCTTGTATTAAAACTTAAGGAGAACAATATGTCAGATTTTTTACCAATTTTAAATGCAAAAGAACCCACAGTAATACCTGAAAAAACATACGACAGGGTGTGGATAGAAGAAATATGCATTAAGGCTCCAGACCCAAATGGAGAGGTCGTGGGAGAGGTTAAGATGCATAAATATGGCATGTTTGATGATGTAGCTGAATTAGACCCAAAGGGTGGTCAGTGGATCAGAATCGACAACATGTTAGAAGTAGCTTCTGAAGACTCTGATTTGCAAACTGCATTTGGCGCTATTATGGGCTATGTAGCCAAATTAGGCGCAGAAAACGATGTGATTAGCCCGTGATATTTGGTGTATAATTAGTAGAGGTATCAATGTTTGGTTTCTGGAGTTTACTGCCATTTTCAACATCTGGAACCGTTATACACAACGGTCAGGATGAAGATATAATATTATTTATACAGCAGGGAGAATCTGTAGATAATAGCATTCAGGGCATTATTACTCTAGACCTGACCTTACAGAAAGACTCATCAATAATAATATGAAAACATTAAATATAACATTATCAATCCAACAAGTCTCAGACATTACACTGAAGAGATAATATGGCAAGTGAAATACATGTAAATGATGTTGGCACTAAGTTTTTGGTCACTGTCAAAGATGATGGTGTTGCGGTAGATATATCCACTGCTTCTAGCATTACTATGAAATTCAAGAAACCTGATGATGAAGTAATTAGTAGAACTGGAACATTAGACTCTTCTGGCACAGATGGTAAAGTATATTATACTACTATTGCTGGAGATTTAGATGAAGCTGGTCTTTACAAATTACAAGCAGTAGTAAGTTTGCCAAGTGGAACTTATTACACTGATATTTATAGCTTCAAAGTACACTGTAACCTATAGGTGAATATATGTCGTGGCAAGGTCAAATTTCAACAATGGTGCGTTATTTAATTAATGATACTGATCCTACATCTTATACATATAGCGCCAAAAGATTAGAAACAACTATTCTTGTTGCTGCTCAACTCTTGAGTACTGAAACTGATTTAAATTACACATACACTATCAATGTGGAACAGTGTCAGCTTACACCAGATCCAACCGATGTTGGAACTAAGGATGATGATTTTGTAGCCTTAACTAGTCTCAAGTCTGCTTGTATTATTTTAGGTGGAGAGATAAAGAAAGAGTCTGCCAATGCAATTTCTATTAAAGATGGACCATCTGCTATAGATTTAAGAGGCGTAGCTGGAACTCTAACTGGTTTATATACAGACTTGTGTGCCAAATATGACAAATTATTGTTAGATTATAAGGCGGGTAACAGTATAGCTGGACATGCTATACTTGGTCCATACAGTCCGGGCAGTGATTTTGTGAAACGATCATACTCAGATCCAGACCTTCGTGGTGGATATTTTAGAAACTAAAGGAGACCAAAATGGCAGCTTCAAGTAAAACGGTTACAGAGCTAGTAAATAATATTAACAATAGAATACCAGATAACAATGCTGGTCAAATTAGCGCTAAAGACGTTAGAGAAACCATGCGTGATGTTGCTTTCTCAATTCCATACATAGTAGCTAGTGGCGAGTGGGACGTTGGCGGTAAAGAATTTATTAATGATGTAAGACTCAGAAGAACAAGTGATAACACTGATGGTGGTACTCTGATTGTTCAATCTGGCATTGTATTTGAAAATAATGGCAATCCAGACGGTACAGCCTTGCAGACCAGACCTTACCTTGGCCCCGGTGGAATTAGCCATGCCGAACTTAGCAATCTTACAGGTCTTTCAAATGACCATCATACTCAGTATTTGAGGGTAGATGGAATCAGAACTTTAACTGGAGATTTTGGAACGGATAGTCACTTTATATCTTCTTCAGGAGAAGGTAATACTACTGCTGGGCATGGCATTCAATTTGAATACGTTGATACTAACACGGAGCTATTACATGTAGGCAATGAAACACAAATCAAGTTTGATTTAGATAATAGTATTATGTCTACTGCAAAATCTAATGCTGCTGCTTGGGTCACATTCAATGGTGTTTCTGGCGTTGGTGAAGCTAACACTTTGACTGTACTTAGCTCTTACAATGTCAGTGCTGTGAAACGTGTCACAGAAGGTGGCGTTCCACAGGCTGGTAAATTTAGAATTTATTTTAAACCAAATACTTTTGGTGATACTCTTGGTCATTCTGGCATCTGCGCCATAGGCAAAAGTAATGGTAGATCTAGTAACTCCAATGCTGAAGCTTTTGATGAAAATACTGTAGCATGTGTTGTTAGAAATACTGATTATGTTTCCTTTAACATTCTTGATGAAAGTAATCAATATGTTGATGGAAAAGTTAATGATCTAGTAGTCTTTGGTATACCTTCTGGTGTAACTTATTCAGATAGCGTAACTGTTGGCTATCAAGCCTCTTAATATTAAAGGAGTTATACTGTGGCTCAAAATGCAACTACCCTAAATGATCGTGTCAAACAGTTGTCGTATATTACTGGCAATGGAGACTATATAGAGCTAGCAGATGGTGCAGCTAACGGTTTTAGTGCTTTTAGAAGGCATTACTCTCATGATGATATTGTTTTCTACGCCATTACTGATGGTACACAATACGAGGTTGGCTCAGGCTTATTCAAAGACAAGGATCATAGCAGTGTAGACGCATTTGTTGTAGACTCTATATTCAGAAGCCCTTTTGCAAGTAGTAATCCTGACAATAGTAAAATTAATTTTGGAGCAGGCACAAAAGAAGTTTATAATACGTATCCAGCTACCCATGCCGTAATTATGGGATCTGGTCTAAATTCTAGCTTAAACACCCCACAGCGTCATGGAATTGCTGTTTGGGACTCAGAAAATATCTTAAACTATTTTTCTAATTTAGTATTCAAAGAAGCTGGTGGCATTGGTATCAATCAGTCTAATCCTTCTTACGGTATTGACTTGGGAGGTCCAGCTTCTGATGTCTCTTCTAGAGTCAGAGCTTCTGGATATTACGTTGGTCCTACCGGAGCTTACTTTGAAGCTAATACGGCTGGAGCAAATAGTACTGATGTCGGCCTGTGGTACAGAAGTTCTTCTAACTATGCTGGAGGTCGTCAGTTTGTACACTTTATGCCAAACCAGACAAATGCTATTACTGGTTCCGATTTGGTTCTAGAAAACAGTGGCGAAGTAAATGAAATACTAAGATTTAAAAAACAAAGTGCAGCAACAGTATTTGCTGGACCAGCGCAAAATTGCGGTAGTCCTCCTTGTGCCGCAGATTATCCAACATTTAGAGTTCTACATAGCGGAGATATTCCTGATCTTGCTGCTATATATGGAACTAGAGTTTACATAGATACTACATCTGGAAATTTAACAGCAGAAATTGATGCAGATGTTTTAGCAGCATCTGGCACTTTAGGTAACTCAATTAGCGGTGTTCAAACTAATCTAGACAATCACATCTCTACGTTTGAAACAGATTTTAATACCTTTGAAGTAGCTAGTTCTGGAAGAATAGATACCTATCTAGATAATGCTTCTGGAATATTATTTCCAATAACTAGCACAGAAGCAGCTACTATTAACATGACAGCTGGTGATTTAACAGAGTATACCTTTACTGTAAATGGCGTTTCTGCTACTGATAATTATACTGTCAATGCTTCTCCTTCTGGTTTAGCTGGAGGAGCTGGATCATTCAGCAGTAAAGTTCTCATAGGTCATGGTTATGTTTCTGCTGCTAACACTGTAAAGCTAAACATGTATGCTAAAGATAACTTTGGCCCGACAGCTGTAACATTCAACATATCAGTATATAAGATGTAATAATGCCTATAAATATACCCCAAAGCGTTTTCGATAAATACTATGAAGTGATAGACTCCACATTTACTATATTTGGAGTTACCTGTCAATTAGTGTCTATAGAGAAACAGGAAATAATTACACCATATGACCCTGATGACAACTTACCTGATATAAATACTATAAATGATCATAGAAGAAATAATAGAGATAGAAACAGAGGTACTAAAACAATAAAAGAAGTAGAAGTACTTACTGATATAAAACTCAAAGTGTATTGGGATTTCAAACAGTTCATAAAAACAGGATCTGACATAGCTATTCCAGACGGTTCAATACAGACTATATCTATGTTTTCTGATATACCAAAGCTCATGAAAGCTAAACAACTTATTGTACACAAGGATATAAAAGGTTACAGAGAGTATAGATTTGTCAGACAGGGAGATCCCATTCCGATGGGTCTCAAGCAAGACAGATATGCCGCATGTTTTTGGAAAAGAGCATGACTAGTATAAAAATATTAGATAGCATAAAGTCTATAGAGAAAAAAGTAAATACAGCCATAGCTCAAGAAGCTAATAAAAAAATTAAAAAAAACTCAGGAGCAATCCAAGATAGAGCAAGAGCTTTCGCAGTCAGCAGTCTAATGGCACAGCCAGAAATAGCATCATTAGCCGGTGGTGAACTAGCTGGAGCTTTTGGTATACAAGTGCAGACTTCAGTTTCAGCCATATCTGCAATTACAAGTTCTTTTGCTCAATCTATACACTCAGAAGTAAAGCAGTTTTCCAATAATTTACAAGGCGGTATATTTATATACTTTCAACCAGATAATTTCACAAATTTACTAAGTTTACCACAAGGGCATACAATATACGCCAAAGGAGATTTACATTGGCTGCAATGGTTACTAGAGCGAGGAGATGAGATTATTGTAGCGGGCTATGATTACGAAGCTAGTACTGGTAGGGGTAGATCTGGATTGGGCTTTATGGATAAAGGAGGGGCGTTTAGAGTGCCACCACAGTTCTCTGGAACAAAAGACGATAATTTTATATCTAGGGCTTTAATTGGTAAAGCTCAAGAACAAGCTATTTCAAAAATACTCATGGATGTTTTAAAATAATGGGCCTCATTGGTTTTAACAACGTGTTCTCTGCAAACGTCAACAATAATTTGTTGGATAGTTTGATAGAATTTTTTGATTATGAATTGCTTAAAAAGGGTAATTATTTCAATTCTTCGCTTGGCGAAACCTCTCCAAGAGGATATGATTATTCTAAACTCAAATTATCTTCTAGTGAGCATTACGATTCAGGTGCAGCTTGGGAGGGATTTAGATCCAACTGGGTTTGGCAAAGCGGTCTTACTCCTGATGGTATGACACCCCCCTTAGTAGGTACTAATGATACTATACCGGGAATATCTGGAGTGTATGTTGATTCTACATTTTATCCATCTACTACCACTGGCGCTTATAAGCACAAAGTAGATTATTTTAATGGTAGAGTTATATTTGACAATGCTATATCTACTGATAGTACCGTTCAAGTTGAACATAGTTATAAATATATTAATATATTATATGCGTCCAATCTTCCGTATATTAGAGAAATACAATACAGAACAATGGATAAGTCTTCTTTCTTTAATGATAATGATAAAGGAGATTATGAAATACCAGCTGAGATGAGAATACAGCTACCCGCTATTGCTATAGAAATAGTTCCAAGCAGAACTTTGAGACCTATGGAATTAGGCAATGTAGCGCAAAAATTTATACAGACAGATGTGCTTTTTCACTGTCTAGCGGAAGATGCTATGACCAGAAACAAGCTTGTTGATATAGTATCATTACAGGCAGATAATACCGCAACAATGCTCGACTCAGACGAAATAGCCGCTAGTGGCGCATTTCCTTTGGATTATCAGGGCATACCAGTGTCTGGGGCTTTGAGGTATCCAGACCTGTGCAGTCAATACGGTCAGGGAGGTATTCGTCTCTTGAACCCCAGAGTTCAGGGTATGGATATGCTCAATTCTAACTTATATGGAGGTATAGTTCGTATAACTACAGAGGTTATAAAATAATCTCTATTTTGTGTATAATTATACAGATCTAGATCTTTATCCACCTAAAATTAAACCTATTAATAGGAGAGGCAAATGGCAAGTAACAGAGTATATTATGCGGTCCAAAGGGCCACTCTAACTAGATGCAATGCAAATGGGGACACATCAATTACTGGGGGTGACGCAGAAAGCACTCTAGTTTATCCCGCTATGGCATCTAGTATGATTCAATCTGTAGGAATTTCGTCTAGTTTAGATTATGAACAGATATTTGAACTTGGTCGTCTTCAGATTTTTCAAAACGTCGAAGGAATTCCTTCCGTAGAAATTACAGTAGAAAGAGCTTTGGCTGTTAATGACGCTAAAGCTACAATCGACGCAACTTACCCTCAAGGCACTATGTGGCACTTGGCTGGAAACAGTACGACAGCTGCTGCTGCTCAACGTTTTAACTTGAACATGCAGACAGCCGCTGACGAAGGAACACTAGTATCAGAGGGATTTGTACAGTGTACTGGATTGTACATGTCAAACTACTCACTTAATTTTAACCTAGAAGGCGCATCAACTGAAAGTGCAACTTTTGTTGGTAATGACATTAAATGGAGTAGTGGAGCTATTTCACCAGTTGCTGGTCTTTCTTCTTCTGCTGCTATTCAAAGTTACACAGATAGTCCAGTTACAAACAGTGGTGTTCTTGATAGAAGAACTTTTACTGGCGGTACTCTTGGTATTAACAGGCTACAAAGTGCTACATTCTCTGTTTCTATGGATAGAGAAGATCTCTTGCAGCTTGGCTCTAAAACACCATTCTTTAGAGCAGCTACATTCCCAGTAGAAACAACATTAGAGCTTGAATATCTTGCTACTAAAGATTCTAATGGTGTCACTATTGATGAGAACGCTCTCGACTCTGGGTGCGATGTAGGTGCAGGTATTAGTTCTGGAGATCACATCAAAGCTGGAAATAGAACATTTAAGTTCGGTAGTATGAACTGGACGGGTTCAAGTTATAGTGGCGGTGACGCTGGTGGAGGCAACGCTACTATTAGTTTCAATTATCAAGGGTTTAATTACTTGAACATTGGTACAAACACTGACTTCGATCCAGATTGCGGTTAAGTCAAATATGACTAGGAATTACAAGGACACAACACGACTCCCGTAGGCGAGGTTTATTATGGATCATCGTTTGCGGGAGTTTTTTGTTACAAAAATTAGGTTGGGTACTGTCTATATAAAAGAGTTTGACATTTTAATTAAACCAGCTGAACTGACAGATGTAATAGCAGCTTACGAAGTATACAGCGATGCTTTAGAGGAAGCCATATCAGACGGACTAATGACGATACAGGAAAATGAAAATTATATGTTAAATACAGGACAGTGGACTAATTTAGATGATGATAATCTCAAAGATGTTAATACTTTAGTAGAAGATGTTAAAGTCGCAATGTATGAGAATTACAATGAACCTAAGCAATTAAAATCTTTAAGAAAATCTTTATCCAGAAAAGAAAAATTGTATAAGTCTTTGTTGTTTAAAAAAAATGCAAACTATTCAAATACAGCAGAATCTTTTGCTGAGACAGCTAGACTTCTATTTTTAGTGGAAAGATGCTCTGATACTAAAGGTATTGATATAGAAGAAAATATTAATACTATTATTAGCTCTTATAATGCTTCTATATTTGATGACACCATTATTAGAGACTTGTGTAGAAACGAGCCTTGGAGGTCAACTTGGAGCGTTCGCAATGAATGCAAGCACGGTTTATTTCCTAATGAAGAATTAACTACAAATCAAAAAAACTTGGTATTATGGTCCAAGAGTTATGATGGTATTCATGAGTCTCCAGATTGTCCACCGCAAGAGGTTATTGATGATGACGACTGCTTAGATGGTTGGTTTATAGCACAGTCTAGGAAAAGAAAGGCTGAAGCAAATAAGCAGCAGGCAGAAGACTCGATTAAAAATGAAAAAGTCAAAAGTTCAGACAATGTTTTCTTAATGTCTGGATCGAAAGAAAAAACAAAATCAATACATGACATAAATACTAGAGAGTCAAAGGATATTAAAATTATGAGGAATAGAAGTATTAAAGAAAAAGGAAGTATAGATCATGAGCATTTGCCAGACAGACAAGCCGAACACAAAGCTAATATACAAAAAGGACTAACGAAAGGATAACTATTATGGCATTACAAGATAGTAAGATTTATAAACAAAAATCTGCTGATAGACTACGCAGAACAATGAAGAAAAAAGTACAAACTACAATGATAGGTGCTATATCTTCAGTTGAAAATTTGTTTGGTTTTCTATGGGAAGAAGAATCCGAGCATAGTGAAAAAATGAGAGAGCTTTTTAATACTCTTAGGTCAGAAGTACTAGACAAAGGAAATCATCAAATTAGAAATGTTGATGCTGAAATGGATATGTACGACGTAGTATTGAAAACTCATCACACGAAATTACCAGTAAGACAAATTGGAGGAAACAAATGATTAAATCTAAACAAATTGATGTGGAAAAAGAAGACGGTACTGTAATGAAGATTGAGGTTAAAAAGCCAAATGCTCACCTCATAAATAAAGCCCAGAAGATTGGTGCTAAGGTCTGGACAGAATCTGTCAAGGACGGTCTGTTTACTAAAGTCTCTCTTAATGATTTTATGAAAGAAAATGGTATTTGGGATGATCATAAAGAGGAGGAGCAGAATACTATAACAGAAAATATTAAACTCTTAGAAAGACAAATTGCTTTAGGCGTGGATGGTCGCAAGCTAAAGGTTTCTGAGGGCAAGCGTAAAGCTATCGAAATTAGGCAATTACGTATCAAGTTGAGACAATTAATCTCTGAAAAAATCGCTCTTGAAGCCAATACAGCAGAAGGTTTGGCAGATAATGCTAAATTTAATTTTTTAGTAGCAAATTGTACCTACGATGCTGGGGGTCAAAAAGTGTATAAAAGTCTAGATGATTATGACGAAAACTCAGATGATGAAGTAGCTTTCGCTGCGGCTGCTACTTTGGGACAGATGATGTATAATCTAGATAATAGTTACGAAGAAGAACTTCCTGAAAATCAGTTTCTAAAGAAGTTTAATTTAGTGGATGAAGATTTGTCTTTGGTGGATAAATCTGGTAATAGGGTGGATGTGGACGGAACCAAAGTCAACGACAAGGGGTGGTTAGTCAATGATGATGGGGAAAGAATTGATCGGGATGGGAATCTTCTGAATGATCAAGGCCAAATTATATTACAAGCAGAATATGAAGATGATGTAAACGACACGCCAAAATCAAAACCAAAAGCAGCAACCAAAAAGAAAACCGAGTAGTGGAAAGTTAGTTGGACAGTACGAAATAACTGGAAGATAATATGTCAAAATTCGTACTTACCGCACAACTACAATTACAAGCACCTAAAAATGTTCGTAAAGTTGTTAGTCAAATACAATCACAACTTCAGAACGTTAATGTAAATGTTGCTGTAAAAAATGCAGCCCAAAGTAACAAGCAGCTAAAAAACCTATCTAATTCTGCTAATCAAGCTAGCAATAGCTTTCAGAATATGGGTAAGTCTTTAAACGCTTCTATTAGAAGGTTTACTGGTTTAGCAATTGCTACAAGGGCTGTAAGTTTGTTTACTAACACTCTTGGTAATGCTATCAGGGAAGCCATTGATTTTGAGAGAGAATTAGTTAAGGTATCTCAGGTCACTGGTAAAACTGTAGCTCAACTTCAATCTTTGACAAATACGATTGGCTCTTTGTCTACGAGCTTAGGTGTTTCTTCTACTTCATTATTAAGTGTTTCTAGGATACTTGCTCAGACGGGTCTATCTGCAAGAGATACGCAAACCGCTTTGGCTACTTTAGCTAGAACTGAACTAGCTCCTACATTTGATAATATTACTCAGACTGCTGAAGGTGCTGTTGCTATCCTAAATCAGTTTGGTCAAGGGGCTGCTGCGTTAGAAGCGCAACTTGGTTCTTTGAATGCGGTAGCTGGTCAGTTTGCTGTAGAATCTGGTGACTTGATTGCTGTCATTCGTAGAACGGGCGGTGTGTTTAAAGCAGCTGGTGGTGATCTTAATGAATTAATTGCGTTATTCACCAGTGTTAGAGCTACGACGCGAGAATCCGCTGAAAGTATTTCTACTGGTTTAAGAACTATTTTTACTCGTATTCAACGTCCTGAGACTATTGAATATCTTAGACAGTTTGGGGTTGAGCTTGTTGATTTACAAGGTAAATTTGTTGGCCCTTTTGAAGCTATAAGACAACTTAGTGCGGCCCTTGCTGGACTAGAGCAGGGTGACATCACGTTTATTGAAATCGCAGAACAGTTGGGTGGTTTTAGACAGATCGGTAAAGTTATTCCATTGCTGCAACAATTTGCTGTTGCTCAAGCTGCTCTTAACGTAGCGCAAGAAGGCTCTGGAAGTTTAGCTACTGACGCTGCCAAAGCGCAAGCCGCTTTAGCTATTCAAATTACTAAAGTTAAAGAAGAGTTTTTGTCTTTAATTAGGAGTGTTACATCTAGCACTACTTTCCAAGTTATGGCTGATACTGTTCTTAAACTTACTAGTGCGCTATTACAATTAGCTGATGCGTTGGCTCCTATCATACCTCTTCTTGGAGCTTTTGCTGGAGCGAAATTGTTAGGCTCTATGGGTAAGGGTGCTGGCAAAATGTTTGGTTTTAATAAGGGTGGTAAAGTATTACACTTTGCTAGAGGTGGTATGGTCCCCGGCACTGGCAATAGAGATACAGTTCCCGCCATGCTTCAACCCGGAGAGTTTGTAATTAAAAAGAGTAGTGTTGAGAAACTAGGATCATCTACTCTATCTGCGATGAATGAGAATAGATTTAACAGGGGCATGGATGATCGGCGCGCCCTAACAATGGCAGCTAGACCAAAAGAATATTCTTTCTCTGCTGATCCACAATCAGCTGGCAAAGGGCAGGGTAATTTTAAATTACTAGGTGACATTAATGCTATGTCTGAAGAAGCTAGGATGAAATTAGCAGCTGTAAAAAGCAAATACACTGGAGCTTTCTTAAGACCAGAAGCTAGAGACCAAGTAGTTCAGGGAACTCTTGAAGGAAAACCTGTTAGAGCTGCGCTCGAAAAAGATCCAAATTTTCAAGCAGCGAAAAAACTTGCCGCAAGTAATCCACAAGTTTTAGAAGCTTTGCAGAGAGAACTTTCACAGATTGACGCAGTAGCTAAGGGCGTTGACTCTGGTTTTACTTTATACGCTGGATCTTTAGAAAAAAATGCTGCTGAAGCAATGGAAGGTGATATCGTATCAGGAGTTAGAGATGTAGTTCAAAGAAACACCGCAACTATAGGAGGTAATCTTGGACTGAGAAGCATTCCAGATCAAGGTAAGATTTTAAAACAAGCTAATATCAGTCAGGTTGCTGGTAATGTATTTGAAGCTATACTCTTGTCTGCTGGAGCTAAACGGCCTTACGATGAAGCAGATAGAGATGCTAGTGCAGACTTTGACTTTCCTACAGGTCTTGGTCCAAATATAGCCGCAAACTTTGGATTAAGTCCTTATGCTGGAAGACCCGGAGATGCCAAGTCTACATTTAATCCTAAAAATGTTGGTTCTTTTAATAAGAAAGTTAAAAACTTTGAAACACAAAAAGCACAAGAAGATGTCGCCGCAGTATTAAAAGATAATTTAACTCTTATTTTAGGACAACTACAAGCTCAGGGAACAGACATTGGATTGCCCGGAACTGAGGGTAGAAGAAAAGCTTTGAACTTGCCCGCCGGTTCAAAGGGGCGAACTGCCAATGAAATATTGAAAGCTTTTGCTTCTGGTGGCCCTGCTGGTCCAGACACAGTTCCTGCCTTGTTAACTCCCGGTGAGTTTGTTGTAAACAGAAAATCAGCACAAAAGATTGGTTATGATAGATTAGGAAAAATGAATAAAGTTGCGAAGTTCAACAAGGGTGGCTCTGTTGGTGATATCGTACAAAGGTTTGAAAATGGTGGTACAGCACAAAGCATTGACTTCTCAGGTATAAACTCTGGCCTAAATAATACTATTAAAAGTTTTAATAATTCTAGTAAATCTATGTTGGCATTTGCAAGGATCACTAACACAGCCACACAAGCTGTAGCAAATCAGTTGACTGTTTCAGGACAAATGAGTGCCGCTACCAACCAGCGCATACAAGCTTCACTAAGAGCTAGTAATGCTAGCATAAAGAGCGCAGCTGGCGCTGTAAAACAGCAAGGAGCAGCTCAGGCTGTTACGGCTGCTAGTAACAAACAGGCAGCAGCTCAAAATGCTGCAATAGCGTCTATACAAGGTCAAGGCAAAGCAGCAGCTGCTGCTAGCACTGGGTTGTCGGGAATGATGGGCGGTCTGTTTGCTGTGCAAATGCTTCTTTCGCAAATGCAGTACGACATTGATGAAACATCGGGTGTTTTTCAGTACATGTTTAATGGCGCTTCACAATTAGCTATGCAACTAACTGTTGTTGCCACGCTGCTTGAAAGCGAGATGGCTCAAGCTATATTGTCTAGTGCGGCTGCTCATCTTAATTTAAATATTAGTATGGCTAGTCTTTCAACGAGTATGGCTGTGGCGACAGGAGTTGTAGGACTTTTAGTAGCTGGATTATATCTATTCCTCAACGCAACAATAGAATCTGCTGAAGCTGCTAAGAAAAGAGCTATTGAAGATGGAAATGTTGATGAGGCTGGTAAGCAGGCTGTTATAGCAGCTAATGCTAAAGTTGCCAAGACTACATTAGCGATGGGCATAGCTGTAGCGGCGGTGACAGTGCTTCTTTATAAAATGGCAGCTGCTCAGAGCGTTAACATTAGAGCTGCGGGATTGTTTGGTATAGGCATTGGAGTTGCTGTGGCAGGCGCTGCTCTTTTCGCTGCTGGTCTTACGGCTGGAGTTGATAGCGTTGGTTTACTTGCTAGAGCTGCTGAAACTGCTGCTAAAGCAGAGGCTTCTTTAGAAAAGTCTAGCAAGGTTTTGGCAGATAGTCAAAAAGACGCAACTGACGCTATGAAAGAATTTAAGAAAGGAACTATAGACGCTTCTGAAGCATTAGCTAGAAGTAGAGACGCAGCAAAAGCTGTTGCAGAAACTCAGGCTGCTGTAGCGGCTGCTAATCGTGCAGCTTCAGCATCAGTTGTTAATTTTGGAAGTGTGTTTGGCTCGATACTCAAGGCTATGACTTTTGGTATGACTAATTTTGGTTTTGAGGATGTAGAAAGCGCTCAAACAAGAACAGATTCAGAAAATAAAGCTAGAAGTAAGGAAGCTGAAAAACAAGCAGCAGATTTAGTAGCTCAGAATCAACCTGCAATTAATGCCTTAGCTAAACAAACTACATCAGCGGGTGGCAGTTTTGCAGACTTTATGAGACAGTTGCAAGCTACTAATCCAGAACTAGCTAGATTGGCTGACCAAGGCGCGCTTCATAAAGCATTTTTAAATATACAAAAAGAAGCGGCTAGAACAGCGAAAGCTTTTGAAGCAATGAATCTTGGCTTCCAAGGAGTCAATGCTGCTGCCACTGCAATGTCCGTTGGCGTTAATAATCTTGTAGGTAGATTTGATGGTTCTATTAGTGAGATAGATGCTACCATCGCTACGCTGCAAGCTGGTGTAAGTAATGCAGCTCAAGGTATGGGCGCTGGCGTATTTGAACAGGCTCTTGATACAGCAGCTAGTAAAATTGAAAGATTGGGAGGAGATGCTACTAAGTTCAGACAAAACATGTTGGCTATTAATCAAGCTCAAAAATTCTTTGTATCAGCTACAGCAGAAGCTAAAGATAATCTTATGGCTGAATTTAAGAGAGGTGCTGCTGGAGCCGGAACAGCTGGAGACAGACGAGAAGCATTTGCAGATGCAGTAATTGGTCAAATGGATGGAGTTGGGGATGAAGTCAAGTCACGTATCCGAGACGCATTAGCTGGAGCAGAAATTAGTAATGAAGATTTAAATGCAATTATGGAAGGTAGGATGGATGTTCTTGATAAGGTTATGAAAGATTTAGGAGATACAACCTTAAACCAAGTTCTTCCAGCTTTGCAAGAATTAGCTAAAACAGAAAAGGCACTTGCTGAAATACAAACTAGACGATTAGCTCTTGAAGATAAATTTATCTCTTCTATACAAAAACAAATAGATGTAACATTAGAAGCTGCTGAAATAATGGCTGAGTTTGGTGGAGCAGCTGTTTCTCCAGCAGACAGACGAGGAGCTATTGTAGGTCAATTAAATGCTAGTGGTGCTGCTCTTGGTTTAAGTCAAATGCGCACTGGCAGCGCTGACGAGATTAGACAAAGAAATAGAGAAATATCTTCTGAACAATCAGCTATGCAAGAAACTAGAATGCGGGCTGCTCAGGGTGATGCTAAAGCTCAGAATCAAGTAAGCGATCCTGCATTTAAGGCTAGAGAAGAAAGACTCAAGAAAGCTGCTGAAGAAAACTACCGCAAGACAAAAGAATTAATAGATGTAAAAAGACAAGAAATTAAAGTCATTGAAGCTAAGAATGCCGCTGAAAAGAAAGCTGCTGACGCATTGCTGGGTGGGAATATTGAAGAGTTCATGGACCAAATGGCTGGTAAGGGAGCGGCTACAGCAGCAGCATTAGGTAGTCCTCAGTTGGCTGCTCAGTTCGGGGTTCGTGCTTTTGGTACAGCCAATGAGCAACTTCAAGGAATGCAAGATGCTGGAGCTACTAGTTTCATGGGAATGAACATATCTGCTGCTAGACAAAATGCTGTAGGCTTTGGAGCAATGAACGCTGGCATGGGATTCTCAGGAGCTTCTAGTTTGGCCCAAGCAGCTACTGGTACTAGTCCTGAAGCTCAGGCTGTTAATGCAGCAGCTAGAGACTTAGCTAGTACATTACCGCAGTCTACAGCCAATCTATCACAAGCTACTGCTCATATGTATAATGCTACTCTTATGATGGAAAGAACGGCGATGGAAGAAAGAGATTCTGCCGTAGCCAATGTTGATGCTAGGTCTAGTGGTACTGGAGTTGCTGGCACTGGTGGTACTAGTGGTGCTGGTGCTACTGGTGGTACTGGTGGTACTGGTGGTGGTCGTACTGGTGGTGGTACTGGTGGTGGTGGCGGTGGCTCTAGAGGTTCTGGTGGTGGAGGAGGTCAAGCTGATTCTGGAAGTCTTGTAACTGCTACTAGTGAAGCTGCTAGTAAGTTCCAAGCTGCTGCTTCTGCTTTAGGTAGCAAGTTGGATTCTTTAAGCTCCGCTTTGTCTACAAATGTACCAAGTTTTGCTGGACTAGAAAATGCGGCTGGAGCATTAGCTACATTCCAAGAAAACTTTTCTGCGACAGTAGATAGATTAGCAGCTACTACTATTAGTGTTCAGGTAGCACCCACTACAGTTAATGTAAATCTAAATGGTGGAGAAATGCTGGCTAACTTGTCACAAGCGGTTAGACAAGAAATTATGGGCGAAGTAACTGCTAAATTAGGAAACTTAGAAATTAAACCAGACGGAACAATAGGTCAAAAAGCTTAGGACTCTTATATGTCTATTCGATGCAATAACGAAACATTTAAAGTTAAACTTGGCGCTAAGTCTAAACTGTCTGCTAGCATGACTAAGTATGTGCTAGCAAAGGCTAAACCAAGAATGCATGGCAAAGTTAAAAGCTTTGCATCTTTGCAGATTATAGGCTTCGTTAGAGGTGGTGGAGAGCAAGAGTCTTTTAGTCAAAATTACTTTGGATCTACACAGAACTTTGGATCTACTCCTGATAACTCAGGACCAATGCTTCCAAATATTATGCATGGCTCTTTTGGCATAGACTTTAATTCTACTAGAGCGCTGGTTCCAAAACCACCAAGACTGTTGCCTACAGAGTTGGCAGATCTTGATCACCTTGGAGTTCTCGCTTCAGGATGGCTTGCTGAAAATGATGGGATTATTCAACATTTTCCCAATGCATACTCACCAGAAACTAGTAATAACCATTCGTACACTTACGTAGGATCACCTCAATTTAAATATGAAGCCAGAGCTAGGCTTTTATCTGACAGTAAATTTAGGGTATCAGCTAATGTACCAATACAAAATCTTAAAGCTAAATTCCACGCAGTAGGTAGTCTGAGTTGTAATAAATTTGAAAAGATCAAAGGACATAATACTGTCCTAAATAGATTAGACTTTAGTAATCCATATATACAAAAATTATATCCTATTAAAGATTTAGATATAGAGAATAATGGTGTTTCTCTGGTTGATAGAGAATTAGGTACTAGTGGTATATATAGAAGTATTGATGATGGTATATTTACTGGTAGTGTTATGCAGAATCAGGGCAAGGGATACTTAATCTCTGATAATAATTCTACATATATCACGCCAAGCTCTATTCATACTGATGGTATATTTGAATATAAATTTGAAGTTACAAAACCTGCAATAACACCTATGGATAGTCTTATATTCTTCAGGGCTACTACCCCGCTGTCTAATTACGATGGTGATAATCCTCCTGAATACAAAGTTTATGATATTCAATTTTCAGATCCGTCTGGTGAACCTATTGCGAAGTACAAAGATCTTTTACTTACTGGAGAACAAGACTACAGCAAGATTATTCAAGAGCATTGGTTTACTGCTGTAACAGAGCCTGAAGTTTTCTATGCTGGTACTGGCGTTAACAGAATTGATTATCCTATTCTTAATGAGCCAAGTGGCTACTCCCTGTCTTTTAAAGTTGATGCTACATGTTTTCATGAACCTTTTAGTAAAGGGTTTACACAAGGGTTTGAAGAAGGTTGTGATTTAAACAGAAAACATATTGATACAGATCCCGATGATTATCTTGGTTTTGATGGATCTCCACTATCAACTAGAACTCAGGGGTATTCTCTCAATCCTACTAATTCTTTAAAAATTTCTGCTATAGAAATTGTAAATGCGGGACTCAACTCAGGTATTATTGAAGACGCTGTTTTGAACGTTAATCTGATGCCACAACCTACTGGTCAAAGATTAGAAAGAATCTTATCTCCTACTAAGATATTAACAACCAGCTTTACAAATGATATATATCCAACAGGTATTCAAAGTACTTGGATGTCTTCTCCAGACGCTGATGGCAATGTTGTGTACAGCAATTCTGGAGAAAGCGGAGGAATTTTAACAGATAGGCTAGCAAACAAATTTGTGGATGGATGGGTTACATTAGATAGTATTAACCCTATATCTGCTTCTGGAAAACTTCAATTACAATTTAACAATCGCGCACCTCAAGCTATTAAACAGCCTACGGGTGGAGGTTTTGGTTTTGGCCCTAAGTATGGAGGATCTGATTTTGGAAGTGCTAAAGTTGAATTAGTTCCAGTTGATGATTCGTTTTTTGTAATAGAAGATATTACGTTAAGAGTATCAGCTAAAAAAGCATCTGGATCTGATGACTTTCCAATTGACGTTGTGGGGTATAGCGACGACGGTGTGTTAGCAATTACACCTCAAGTTGGAGGATTCTTACAAAATGAAGAGTCTGGCGTTGGAACCGTGCCAACAGAATCTGGATTAAGCCTAATAGATGATCTTGGTATATCTACACTGCCCATGTCTGAGAAGGATTCTTATTTTGAAAGGAGCATTATTCAACACGCCGCAGGAGATCACTATTTAATACCTAGCCCTGTAGTTACTGGAACTTCTTTTGAAACATACGACATACCTCTAAAAATATATCAAGATGTTGTTGAGCTAGGCAGAGGTCCAGATTACAGGATGAGTTCTTATTTTGAGAATTTATTCCTAGATATATACCCAATACCTAGTGGCGCTTCTATACAAAGAGCAGACTTAATTATCAAGTATAAACCTGCTGGTGCAATACCACTTGCCACCGCTGGTCGCCTTTCAGAAAAAGACTATACACGGCGAAATACTAGACTGTATCCAGATGCGAAATCCGCTACTGATGTTATATCCAATAAAATTAATACTTCACTGTCTTTGATTGAAAATATTCCTCATGGCTATACATATTTAGAAGATACACTTAAGACTAATTATTCTAGAAGATGGAGAGGATGTACTGGTAATGTTGATAGCTCCGCTTTTGATGCAGAAGCTTTTGATTTTTCTGTTGCTAGAAGCACAAGAAATCATCCATTCCTTCTTGGGTTTTATGATTTTAATATTCTTGCAGTCAATGGAGCAGGTCAGGATATAGTCAAAGACACTAATGGTGAAACTGTATCTGGTGTATTTAATTCTAATATGTCTGAAAGCTTGACTAGAAACATTGGCCTCAGATTTAATAGCTCTGGTCTGTTTCCTAGTAACGTCCGTTCCTACAAGAGTATTGATTGGTGTCAATCTGGTCATGAGTTAGAAGGGCAAATACTTGATTCATATGATAATGCGCTTCGTTGCTCTGGTGTTGATGGACACTTAAACTTTGGAAACACGCCTACTTCTAGCGGGTTTGCTGTATATACAAGGTTCTCCCCAGATGTTACAGTCAGTGGAACTAGTCCTAATTACAACCTGTGGAACTCAGGTGTTATATTTAGTAAATGGGACAATGGCAGTAACTTAGAATATGCTTTAGGATATAAAGATGGATACTTGACAGCATATGCAAGAAATAATGTTGGTACTGTATATTCTATATCAGATACATCTCTGTATAGCACATATCAATATCCATTATCTACTCTTGTAACTTACAATGCATCTGGAGATAATAAATTAAGATTATACGCATACAATGAATTATCATATGAGTCCACTGCTCTTTGTGCTACTTCTGACGCTTTTGTTATGCATAGCGGAAATAGTGATTTAACATTTGCGCATTCTGCTGGTTCTGGTGTTGGATTTAATTGCTTCATTCATGAGATTGGAATTTCTGATGTTAATTCTAGTGGTAACTCTAATCTAATTGAAACCGGAACTCCAGAGGCTTCTGAGCAAGAAGAATCTGTTGTAGATTTCTTTAAATCTCAAGTTATTAATTTCTCCCTTGGTAATGATAACTTGTGGGAGTTTGTAGACGAAAAGACAGATGATTGGAAATTAGGTTCTTACAAATACTGCCACTTCTCGCCAGACTTTGATGTGATGTCAAAACGTATTGGCAAAGATTATATTCAACACACTTTCTATAATCATGGTCAGTCATATCCACAGTTGACTAATATGACTCTTCCTGAATCTGTACCTACCTCTGGAATTGCTTATCATACTCAAATAGAAAATGATATGCTAAGAATTAATCTGTCAGGTAGAGAAGACAGATTCTTTGCT
>Ga0055584_100002077_pt1 | contig 19745 bp, 20 predicted proteins | sample OSDHelmetaG_FD_58716 | JGI IMG/M metagenome (GOLD analysis project Ga0055584, IMG submission 58716) | Pelagic marine sediment microbial communities from the LTER site Helgoland, North Sea, for post-phytoplankton bloom and carbon turnover... | ecosystem: Environmental > Aquatic > Marine >... | reverse complement strand
AGGCCGTTCCAACTGAACCGGTCGTCCAACGAGCGCCGCGCTCAATAGTTCAACATCATCCATTGAGCGGGTCAGCAGACCGAGCGTATCAAGCGATTGGGCGGCGGGCCAAACGCCGTGAATACTGAAAGTATCAAAAGTCGGCTTGTAACCAATAACACCGCAATGTGCCGCTGGCCGATGGATCGATCCCGCCGTTTGCGTCCCGAACGCCGATGGCACCATAAAATCGGCAACCGCGGCCCCCGATCCGCTGCTTGATCCTCCTGGTGTACAAGCCAGATTAAGCGGGTTCGCGGTCGGCGGCGGCGCCATCCCGGCGAATTCCACCGTCACCGTTTTACCCAAGATGACGGCCCCGGCCGCCCGCAGCAGGGCGACACAGGCAGCATCATAGCCCGGTCGATTCCCTTCATAAATCGGCGACCCCATACCGGTCGGCATATCATGTGTTGCGATGATGTCTTTGACGCCAAACGGCACGCCATGCAACGGACCTTTGCGTTCATCCGCCCCATCACAGGCCCGCGCCTGTGCCAGGGCCAGTTCGGGATCAATAAACGCCCAGGCCTGCACATCATCGTCACGTGCTTCGATCCGGTCGAGACAATCTCGGACCAACTGTTCAGAGGTAATGTCGCCGCGCTCAATCGCCGCAGCGGCCTCGGCAAAGGAAAGTTCGTTCAACATGAGCCGACTCGACATCAAAAGTGGTTTTTGTGCAACCGCGCACGCAAAGAAAAAGGCGGCCCGGCAAAGCCCAGACCGCCCTTTTTAAATCAAAATGTCACCGGAACTATTCGAGACGGTTGATGCGGTCAAACGCAGCCGTTTTGTAACACTCCGCCAGAGTCGGGTAATTAAAGACGGTATCAACGAAGTAATCGACTGTTCCCTCATGTGCCATAACGGCCTGACCAATATGGATTAATTCAGCGGCCTGTTCGCCAATAATAGACACCCCAAGCAGCTGGCGGGTTTCCATATGGAATATGATTTTTAACATGCCAGTGGAGTCGCCGATAATCTGACCACAAGCGATTTCACGGTAGAAAGCCTTTCCAAACTCTTAGGGGACGCCCTCTTTGGTGAGCTGTTCCTCGGTCTCGCCGACGACAGAGATTTCCGGAATCGTGTAAATACCATATGGAAACAGATCAGCAACACTGTGCGACTCATGATCGAATGCATGGCAGGCAGCAAGCCTGCCCTGTTCCATAGATGTTGATGCCAGGCTGGGAAATCCAATCACATCACCCACAGCATATATATGGGGCACGGCTGTCTGGTGTGTATCATCAACAATCAAACGCCCCCTATCATCGGCATCAAGCCTGGCTGCGGCGAGGTTCAATCCAGCCGTCGCGCCAGTGCGGCCGATACTATAGAGAGCCTTCTGGGTAACAATCTGCTTACCGCTTTCAAGGACAATACGTACGCGTTTCCCTTTTGGGCCGTCACAAATTTGAACATCATCTACCTCTTCGCCGAGACGGAATGTCACCCGGTTTTGCCGCATCTGATATACGAGCTTGTCAATTATCTCTGCATCAACAAAGTCCAGTAAACGCGGGCGTTTATCAATGACAGTAACGCGCACGCCTAGTGTCGACAGGATTGTGGCATATTCGAGACCAATCACACCGGCCCCGACGACCGCCAGGGTTTTTGGCAGGGTTTCAAGGTCCAGAATATCGTCACTGCCGCGCTTGGAGGCTGGCATTAAGCGTGACAGCCAAACCGTTAACGCAAACGAGGGTTGTGTGTTCCGTTTTCTGAACGGCTTACGGTTACTGACATGCTGCGTGATTGCCGGTGTGATTGCCCTCGCGCATCCGCTGGTTGCCGCCCCAATCGGCATCATCGGTTATAACATCGACAATGCGATCACTGACCAGCCCCTTAACCCTGCCGCGCTGGAATTCTTCGGTCACACCAATAGCTATAGCGGGACAATTACGGATACCGGCCTGACCGCTTCTACCCCTTTCGGCTCGGGAGCCCTGGTAAATTACAGCGGCGGTAACGGGACACTGACTGATTCCAACATTAGTGGTGGCTCTCAAAACACCCATTTTTTTAACGATTACCAGTGATCCGGGCAGCGGCCCAGTGCCGGTTGGTCTAACCATCACCCTGTTCCTCGACGGGTTCTATAGACTCAGCACGTTGGAATTTTACGGCACGAACAATTCACAAGGCAGCCTGCCGGGACGGCTTGACGGCGTAGACGTAGAAGTTTTCGATGGCACAACGGCTTCATTTTCTTCGACGACACCTTTTGGGCCGTTGAATTCGCAAGGCACCCCGGTAAACGACCGCGTGAGCTTTTTGGGTTCCGCAATTGACGGGCTGGAAACAGATCGGATTATTCTGACCAATTTTTCATCAACCGCGAACGATGTCTTTATCGTCACCGAGATCCTCGGCGATGGTGAATTTATCAAAGGTCTTCCGGCACCAGGTCAGCTAGCCGTGTTCTGTGCAGCGCTGGCATTCTTCAGCATACGAAAATACCAGGCCGCCACCCTTTAAACTCTCCCCTTTGCGGAAAGATATTTACCTCCAGTTAGAAATAGTGACCCTTGTTAATACGGCACGAGTTTGTCAAAGTCGCGCCACAAAGTCGCGAAGAGAAAGAAGTAAATGAACGTATTTGATATTCAGGGTGATGCCCGGCGGGCGATGGATGTCATCCTCGATGGCGGCATTGCCATAATCCCAAGTTATGTTGGTTATGTAATTCTTGGCGCCACTACGGAAGCCATCAACAAGACGATTGAAGTCAAGGAACGCGGACCCTCAAAACTAAATGCCGTGATCGGTTGCGCGTCGATGCACGCTGCCTTGCATCAATTGGATGGTCGAAATCGTGAGATCGTTCGCACGATCACTCAGGGCTATGACCTCCCGATGGGAACAGTTGCCCCCGCAGATCTAAATCATCCAATGCTCAAAAATCTTGATGCAGAAGTGCTTGAACGGACAACTCTCGGCGGCACGCTGGCGATGTTGCTCAGTGCGGGACCGCTCATGGATACCATGGCACAGCTCAGCTTCGAAGCCGGGCGGCTGGTGGTTGGCTCATCAGCAAACCTTTCGCTGCATGGCACCAAATTTCGGGCGCAGGACATCGAACAGCAGGTCCTTGATGCCGCCGATATCGTGATTGATTACGGGTTGATGCGCTGGGCTAATTACGGTCGATCATCGACGATGGTCAATGTGCATGACTTCAGTGTGGTGCGTTACGGCAGCTGCCTAGACCTAATCAATGACGTCCTGCAGCGCCATTATGACTTTACCTTGCCGCCAGAACCGGAACGTTAGTCAGGGTTTTGAAAGACCCAAATATCGCCTCGTACCGGTTCGCCATATTCGGTCCGCAATGTCTCATTACTGACCGAGCGTTCGCTAAAACCAGCGGCACTCGCAACGGAACGAACGTAAGCCCGGCCATGCGCATAGCGGCCAGAAGCGGTTAGCTCGAAATCAGGCCCATCAAGGGCCTCGAGCGAAAAGATCATCATGCCTCCCGGGTTCAAGACAGCGATGACACTGGCAAAAAGCTCATGGAGCAATCCGAAATAGACAAAAACATCTGCGGCGATTACGAGATCATAGGCTCGCCGTGTTTTCGTTAAATAGGCGACCAGCTCCGATTTGGAGAGCGTTTTATATACCCGTCTCTTGCGCGCCAGCTTCAACATTTCGCCGGATAAATCGACGCCGTCGATGCGCTTGCCGAGGTCTTTAATCGCCACACCGCTCAACCCCGTCCCGCAACCGAGATCGAGAATATCTAGATCGCCATCTGCTCTCGGGAAATGTTCTTTCGCCGCTTCCGCCAGAATTGTGGGTGCCTGGTAATCAAGTTCACCGGTTAGCTGATTGTCAAAATCCGGCGCAAAACGATCAAACAATGTCGCGACATAGCCATCACTTGCCCGTTCCGGAGCTTCCGCGACCCCCATCGCTGACAACATATGGAGCGCTTCCGGCTCGTCAGGTTCGATGTCCAGATAGCGCTGATACCAGCCAGCCGCTTCGTCGCGTTCCTCAAGAGCTGCGTAGCATTCCGCAATCCCCCAAATAGCATCAAGATTATCTGCCTCGACGGCCAATGCCTTTCGGTAGAATTCGATTGCTTCGGGATAAAGCGCATTGTCACTGGCTTTCTCGGCAGCCTCACAGTGATTCACAACTTCCTGCTCAACGGCCTTTTTTAAAAACCGAACTGCCCGTTTTTTGTGACCTCGCGCCTCGGCAACAGCAGCCCGCCCGCGCAACGCAATTACATTCTGTTTCTCTTTTTCAAGAACAGTCTGGAACAGGCTGTCAGCGGCGTCGACGGCGCCGTCCGCAAGTAATTTCGCCGCCAAGTCCAGGTCTTTGGCGGTAGAAAGAACATTGTCAGATACGGGAATTTTTATCTTCGGCACGGGGCAATTTTTCAAGCAATCAATTTGGATCACCCCGTCATACACCAACTCACCCTAATGCCGAACCCAATATAGGCTACCAGCGACTGCGATTACGTCCGCGGCTGTTCCCTCGATTGTTTGCCCAGCTGGAATTCCATCTGTTGCGACGGGCACAATCATTAGATGTCCGGCGGCGATTATTTCGCTTGTTACTCTTGCCCCGTTTGTTTTTACCGCCGCCCTTCCGCTTGCACCCGCGGCGGCGGCGGCCACGACCAGTGGAACACGGCGATGGTATAACAAAAGCTTGTGCATCACGATCGATGTGGAAGATTGTCGAGGCAACATAAACGGTTGCAGCGGTCAGCCCCAGTCGCGCCAATGCCCCCCGGCGGGATAGTTTTATATCCTGAGGCTTTTCAACCTCGTCTGGTTCAGTGGCATCGGGCATTTGTATCCTAAAGGCCTATTCGACCTGTAGAATCTGCTCAAAAAGCTATAAAATTACGTAAACTGAACCGAAAAAAACGCGCAGACCAAGAATTACTTGCTCTTCTTCTTATTCGTCTTGCAACGACGTCTGCGACGACCACGACCCGATGAGCAGGGCGATGGCACGACAAAGGCGTTGGCACTGCGGTCAATATGCATAATTGATGGCGCCACATAAGCAGCGGTAGCGGCCAGACCGAGACGGGCTAACGCAGCGCGTCGAGATAGTTTGGTTTCCGGAACCTCTTCGAGGTTTAACGCGGAACCTTGATTCACTTCTTTATCGGACCTGACACACCATCTGTATAACTCTATTAAACTCAACACGCGCAACGTCTTGCAGCGCACTATAGATCAAAAAACCGTTATATTTCAACAACCTCGTACTATACGAGGACGACAATTCGTTGCCCGTAATCCTGATTTTAAATGTTGGGGCCTTGGCAAGGGCAGGTTGGAGAGCAAACGACATTAAACCGTCCTCTTTCGGTACACGAACTCAACCGACTCTCCCAATGGCTGGATTTTGCCGCAATATATGCAAGAATGCAAATTCTTAATATTTTTCACGATGTTGGCACTTCGAAAACCATGCTCCCTCTTGATCTTCCCTATGCTCCTGTCAGCGATGGCCGCCGTGATCGGTTTAACAATCAGACACCCTTAACGCGGGCCTTGACCCGTGGCATCTGCCGGCTTTTCACCGATATGGGATTTGGCGCGGTGACCGAGTTCAGACTTCCGAATGGCCGCCGGGTGGATGTCATGGCACTTGGCAGTGGTGGTGAGTTTTCTGTCATCGAAGTCAAGAGTTCAGTGCCCGATTTTCGTAGCGATGCAAAATGGCCGGAATATCTGCCCTTTTGTGACAGGTTCTATTTTGCCGTGCCTGAGCATTTTCCAGTCGATATCCTTCCAGATGATTGCGGAATTATCGTCGCTGACTCATTTGCAGCGATCATCGAACGTGAAGCGCCGGAACGAGCGCTCAATGCAACGCGCCGTCGACATCAACTTCAACGGTTTGCCCTGACAGCCAGCGAACGGTTACAACGGCTAACTGATCCCCGGCCTTAGTGAGTCGGGAAGATTTTACGGGGCCATCCGTTCGATGGTGCCGGTGGTGCTGTGACCTTCCTCCAGCTCGACCAGCAACACTTCACCCCCGTAGGACTGAACGAACGCGCCCCCGACAACGTCGTCGATCTTGTAATCAGCGCCTTTTGCGAGGACATCGGGACGCAGGGCTTCAATTAATTTAACCGGCGTATCTTCTGAAAAGAGCACGACCAGATCGACGCTCGCCAGCGACGCCATAACCGCCGCCCGTGCTGCTTCGTTCTGAACCGGGCGCGATTCACCCTTAAGGCGCTTCACCGATTCATCGGCATTCAGCCCGACGACGAGACGATCACAAGCGGCCCGTGATTTCGCCAGGATAGCAACATGTCCGGGATGGATCAGATCGAAACATCCATTGGTAAACCCAACCCGTTGACCATTTGCCCGCCAGGAGGTCACCTGCTTAATGGCGGCATCGAGTGACACAACCTTTAACTCACCGGAAATTTGTGATTCCTGACGCCGCAATGTCGCGGCTATTTCCGAAATATCGGTGTTCGCTGTCCCCGTCTTGCCAACAACGATGCCCGCCGCAACATTCGCCAGACGGGCTGCATCCAATAACGAACTACCCGATGCCAATGCTGCGGCCAGTATTGCGACGACCGTGTCACCAGCTCCAGAGACATCAAACACTTCGCGCGCTTCAGCCGGCAAATGATTAACACCAGCACGTGATACCAGGGTCATCCCTTCTGCGCTGCGGGTCACGAGAACATTTTCGATCTCGTATTCATTGGCAATGAATTTTGCCGCCGCTGCCGCGCTGTCATCATCGAAGATATCCTTGCGGCTTGCCTCGCACAGTTCGCGGCGATTGGGTGTAATCAAGGTCGCGCCACTATAACGCCGATAATCGTCGCCTTTTGGATCGATGATGACCGGGCAATTAGCATCTCGGGCCAGGCCAATGAGTTCGATAATAGTGCCGGTCGACAGAACGCCCTTGCCATAGTCGGAAATCACCAGCGCCCCAACTTTGGGCAATAAGCTGGTAACACGGTCAATCAGTTGACGACTGATTTCTGCCCCAACTTCTTCAGTTTCTTCCCGATCAACGCGCAATAATTGCTGCGGGCCAGCGACAAACCGCTCTTTGATAGTCGTCTGTCGGCCGGGGTCTTTGATAAATTTAGCCTTTATTCGATCATCATCACTGATCAGGCTTTGGACGTCTTGCGCAGCCTTGTCGCCGCCGATGACGCTGACAAAATCCACTGAGGCCCCAATCGAGGCCAGGTTCCGCGCCACATTGCCCGCGCCACCCAACATCGCGCTTTCACTAACCACCCGGCAAACCGGCACCGGCGCCTCAGGTGAAATTCTGGAGACGTCGCCATAGATAAATCGATCAAGTATGACATCGCCAACGCATAACACACGCGCATCGCCCAGCCCTTCAATAAGGGAAAGAAGCTGGCGGCTCTCCGTCATTTCCCGCACCGTTGTTCCAGAACGTCACACAGCATGTGACCAAGAATAATATGCATTTCCTGGATCCGCCCTGTTACATCCGACGGCACGACCAAGAGCGGATCGGCGAGGCCAACGAGCTTGCCCCCATCCTTACCAGACAACGCAGCAGGCGTGACGCCGATTTCCTTTGCGGCCAGTAGGGCATTCAGAACATTCTGACTATTGCCGGAAGTCGTAATCCCAATCGCCAGATCACCCTTCCGGCTCAGCGCCCGGAGTTGCGATTCAAAAATAGTGTCATAGCCTAAATCATTGCCTCCCGCGGTCAGGGTAGAGCTATCGGTGGTCAAAGCCATTGCAGCCAGCGGAGCCCGATCAACTTTATAGCGGACGATCAGCTCAGCCGCGAGATGCTGGGCATCCGCCGCGCTACCGCCATTGCCGAAAAACATAATCTTGTTGCCAGCATTAAGCGCCGCTTCCGCAACTTCGCACAGCGCCATAAACGGCGCCAATAAAGCCGCCCGCGTTGCCCGCATAACCGCTTCGTGCTCGGAAAATTCGCGGTCAAAAAAAAATTTTAAATCCATAATATTCTTTCCATGAGATAAATTCGCCGCGAGTGCAAGCGGGATTCAAGTTTCAAGTCCTCGACATAACCCGCGTTAAAGGAGCCAATCAAGGATTCCAGGGCTGAAAATGTTTGCTCAGCGCCAGACTTTGACGTTGATAGGAAGAACCGGATTCAGCACCATAAAGCTGATCTGGAGTATCCGTCAGATGTTCATATTTCAAACGTCCGACCAATTGCCCATCTTCGATGATAAACGGCACACCGTAGGACCGGACCTCCAAAACCGCACGGGTACCAGCCGCCCCGACATCCGCATGGCCAAAGCCTGGATCAAAGAACCCGGCATAATGCGCCCGAAACTCGCCGGTAAATGCATCATAGGGCACCATCTCAGCAGCGTGATCGACTGGCACTGACACCGCTTCCTTTGAGGCCAGAATGTAAAAGTCATCGGGGTTCAGAATGACACTACGGCCTTCATCCCGGTAGATAGGATCCCAGTAATCCACCGGATCGTAATGTCCGATCTTGTCTACATCGATCAAAGGGGCATGCGGTTTCGCTTTAAAACCCACCAGATCAGTATCACCTATACCCGCAAGATCGACCGATAACGGCACGCCACGGAATAAAGTATTTACTTCGCGTTCCGTCAGGTCACGATCAAGAACCGGCTGATCCCGCAAAAGCCGTTTTAATTCTGCCTCACGCACATCCGGCGTTCCCCTGCTCAATCGCAGTTGATTCAATCGCGTCCCGGTACGCACGATAACACTAAAGGTTCGAGGAAAGATTTCGGCAAAAAGCGGCCCACGATACCCCTTTGTCACAACATCGAAATCCGGCGCCTGATCGGTAATCAATCGGGTAAATACATCGAGTCGCCCGGTAGAGCTCTTTGGATTAGCAACCCCCGACAGACCATCGCTCAGCGCCAAAGACTCCTGCAGGGGCACCAGGTAAACGCAGCCGGTTTCCAGAAGAGCGCCGTTGGTAAGATCAATTTCGTACAATCCAAAATTTTCAATCTGTTCTTGGACAGTAAAGTTGGGGCCCGGCAGGAAACTGGCCCGCATTCGATAGGCCGTCGTCCCAAGTCGTAGATCCAGACTCGCAGGCTGAACCTGTTGAGAGGTGATCGGCTGCGCCGCTGCAATCTCGCCATCACGAATAAGAGCCATCAATGACTGATAGGGCAACACGCCTGTATCACGGCGGGAATCTTGTTGATCACTACTCAACGGGTGGCTCTGCTCATTCATGGTAAAAAGCTATCAGACTATCATTCAGTTGAAGATCATTTTGATCGGTTTCCGGGATAATCAAAATCCCTTTCTTTCCCCAATATATCCACAGGGTTACGGGCAAAGGAAAAGACATAACACCCTGTTTTTAAAATCAAAAAAAACTTGTCCCCGTTTTTTGGTTTATCCCCAGCCATAAATATCCCTCAACGGGATTCGTTCTGATTCTGATTTTGACGGGCCAGCTCATCTATCGCCTCCAGCATCTCAGCCTCAAGCCGCAAAAAATGTGCTTCCCAGGTCCAGTTTTGCTCAACGAATTTTCGGGCGGCCGCACCGATGGTGGCTGCTCGGTCGGGCTCGGCGAATAGGTTGAGAATTTCTGTCGCCATGTCTTCAGGGTCATCGGCAAGGACCACATGGTTGCCCGGGTCAGCGCCAATCCCCTCATTCGCAACGGTCGTCGCTACAATCGGTTTGCCCATCGCCATGAATTCAACCATTTTGTTTTGCATTCCGGCACCCGCCTGTACGGGATCAATACAAATGGCCGCCCTGGAAATATAGTCCGGGGGGTTTTCGACTTCACCTGTCACCGTAAAGCCATCCATTTCTCCCAGCGCAATAACTTCTGGTCGGGGATCACGGCCAACAATCATCAGGCAGGCTTTCGGTTCAGCGCTCTTAATGAAGGGCCAAACTTGGGATGCAAACCAGGTAATCGCATGGACATTGGTATAGGTCCGCAGCACACCGTTAAACACCATTGAACAGGGATTTGGAGTCACCGCCTCACGCGGTGCAAAACGGGAAATATCCGTGCCATGCGGTCCAAAGAAAACATTGTCGATTTCGGGCAGGTTCTTTTCGCGACAAATCGAGCGAATCTCGGCAACGTCCTGCTCGCCGATTAATACCGTGCGCGAAAAATCAGACCACACTCGCGCCTCATAATTTCGAACCAGCCGACTTTCTACAGCGTAAAGCATCTTTTCTTTTAGATTGCGGTAATGCGCGACCATCCAGCGGGTGCTGAGCGATTGCGACAGCTGCATCGCAACAAAGGTCGGCTTAGCCGGATAAATCCGCCGCATCGTCTCGGCGTTTCGAATGTAATAGCTATAGCCGATATCCACGTCCTTAATACCCTTTGCAATCGCAGCGCGTTGCCCAGCATTGAGAAACCAACCAACCTGTAACGGGAATCCCTTGAGCAATCCCAGCATGTCGCCCATTGCGCTTCGCAGGAATCCATGCGGTTCCAGATGAACGGTCCGGCAATGTTGCACTAGCCAGGCCCGCTGTTTTTCGGTCATTGGTTCGCCTATATCGAGACCATAGAAATCAATATCGTGACCGCGGGCTGACAAAAAGGAGATCAAATGCGCAACGGTCATCTGATCCGCCCTGGTCATTGGCACCGGCGTCCGGGAATAGGCGATGGCGATCGAGAATTTGCGGGGTGACGGCTCGACCTGCATTTCACCGGGCATATTGCCCGACGCTGGTGTCGGTTTCTTGGCCATAACGCTCTCGCTACCTACAACAGCGCCAGATTGATCACCGAAAGTGACGGTTCAAGTTTCTCCGTCACAGCCTTCATTGGCTTGCCGATCACCACCAGATCCGGTTCCGCAACATCGTTCACGTCTTCAACCAGCAGCCGGAACAGATGGGCCAAATGCTCTTCGACAAATCGTAAATTCGCCCCGATAAGCTTCCGGCCCTTTAAATCAGGATCAAAAATCCGAAGATCATATCCCTTTCCAAGCAGCGTCTCGGCAAGATCTATCAACGGGCTTTCCCGCAGATCATCCGTGTCGAATTTAAAGGACAGGCCAAGCAACAAAACGGTAGCCCCTGGTGCTGCTTGAGTCATAACACGATCCGCAAGAAAAGTTTTATGCGCCGCATTTGACTGCAAAGCCGAAGCGATTACGGGAATCTGAATACCCCGTGAACTCGCCAACGCGTTTACGGCGCGTAAATCCTTGGGCAGGCAGGATCCGCCAAAAGGGCCACCAGGGCCGAAGTAGGTGGGCGAAATATTGAGGCGGGTATCAGCAAGAAACGCATCAATGACATGTTGCGGATTGACCGAGAGATCAAGGGCGAGACGCCCAACCTCATTGCTAAACGCGACTTTTAAAGCGTGAAAGGAATTATCCGTTAGCTTGACCATTTCAGCGGCGGTAAATGGCATTTCGAAAACCGGCGCATCGATCCCGGCGTAAAGACCGCGTAACTGGTCAGTGATCCCTGGTTCGCGTTCACCGATCACAATCTTTGCCGGCGCGTAATAATCGGCTATCGCCGTTGATTCACGCAGAAACTCAGGATTGAATGCAATTTCATAGCGTTCACCGGGAGCCCCCGCTAACTCGGTAAGTTTGGGGATTATCTTACTTTCCATAGTCCCGGGAGGCATTGTGCTGCGAAAAACAATCAGGGGCGCTTCTTCAGAGACGGGCATCGTCGCCAGCGTTTCGCCGATCTCCTGCGCGACAGCCATGATATAGCCAAGCTCAAGATTGCCCGAGGCATCCGACGGCGTGCCAACACAAATAAGCACCAGGTCGGCTGTCGCCAAATGATCTGCGATCGAGGTCGATGTCTCTAGCCGACCGTCGGAAACACCCTGTGCGAGGAGCTATTCGACGCCCGGTTCCGAGACAGGAGACCTTCCCTCGCCAACGTCCCCGACTTTGACGTCATTGACGTCGACACCAATAACATGGTGACCGTCTTTAATGAGACAAGCCGCCGCTGTTACACCAACATACCAGAGACCGCAGATTATTACTTTCATACTCGTCCTCGCAATCTACGCGCCTTTTAACAAGCTGCCAGCTTATCGAACAGCCCCGAAAGTTTTTCTGCCACTGGTGGGGTTCCGGTATCCGACCAGCTAAACCAAATCGCCGACCGGCGCTGACTACCGTTCTCAACCGGCGATATCGAAAATTGATGGGCTGGTGTTTCAACGCCAAAACGCGGCCAGTACCGTCCGGCCTCTCCCGTCGACAGCTCACCAATAAGCAACTTTACGGAAACAGTGCTGCCGTTCTGGATAAAAGCCAAAGGGTCAGTCGATATCTGTTCCCAGGACTGCGGCACCAGAAAATTGCTGGCGCTTTGAGTGGTAAAACTTCCTTGTATAAAATCACAAATCAGCATGGCTTCGCCGGGCCACAGGCCGATAAACCGCCGCGTCTCCACCCCGACATGCGCATAGCCATCATGACGACCCGCGCACCAAACTGGTGCAAGCCCCTCTAAGGTTTTGGACGTGATTTCTTCCGCCCTGCCGCGTCTCCCGACGCGAAATGATTTCCAGAATTCTATCGGCTCAATACCCGCCAGATGCGGACCGTTATGGGAGGCCGCAGAACGGGAAACGTCCCGGAGCTCTCCAGCCGTATAGGTCGGGATCGCGGGATCAACGATCAGTCGATCACCACCAACCGACGCCTCGATTGATAAGAAATCCGCATGGGCATGGCCAGGATTGTCATGCGGCCCGCAGAGCCCGCAGTCAAAGATGACAGCGTCACCGCCCCGACCCAGCCGGACATAGCCTGTGTCGGGAAGCCGAACGGTCTCTGGCGTCTTACCAAGATCAATAACCTGTCCGGCCGGTGGCGCTTCACCAATCCAGGAATCATTGAACAGCGCCACGTCACCATCCGGATGGCTCATGACTGGTAGGGCCTGCGTCATGGAGTCCTTTGTATTTTCCAGCAGGGCAGAAAGGTCTTCCTCAAAAACACCACTCACGCAAAGCACCTCAAAATCGAGGATCGACAGGACATGATACATCGGGCAGCGTTCGACATGGCCGCCATCCGGCAGGATATTCTGAGTAACAGATTTCCGCAGGGCTTTAGGCAGAAACTCAAACGTGGAAGGCAGAGCACCCGTCGCCGCGGCAAAAACCGTCAGCGCTACATAGTTTTTAAGCAGATGATTATATTGCAGATCCCGTTCCAGATTGGCCCGGATAAAAGCAGCACATATACGAACATGCTCAAGAATTCTTGTTTCTGAGTCCTTCTCGGGCACGCCGCCGAATTGCGTAAAAAGGGCGAGCCCCGACAACAGATTGATCATACGGTGACTGGCGGTATAGGCATTCCACACATCCCGGAACACGCCGGGTGCTGACCACGGGTTTTGCGTTTCCAGCCCATCAAGGAGTCGGCAAACAAGATTGAGATCGCCTTCCTTGCCCTCCGCTAACAGTGGCACGACATAGCCCATATAGGCGAGATTCATACGCCGTAGCGGGTTGTTTCCTTCGTGGAATTCGCCGCGCCAGGAAATATTATCGATGTCGCCAAAATCAAACTCCTGATTGAGCAGGCTGAACCTACCCACCCGCACACCGCTCGGGTCATCCCCGTGCACCGTGCGTTGCAGCAACAGGACTGACTGCGCGATCAATTGGAGTTCGGGTCTATTCACCGATGGCATCGGCAGGGTGTTTGCCGCATTTTTAATGCGTTTGCGAGTCGCCGCCGGAAACATGCCCATCCGCGCTCGTTCGCCACGACAGATAAAACGATAGAGCCATTGCTCCGCACTGAGATACTTAACGGTACGCCACAGGCGGGGGAGATCCATCGCTTAATTTCTTACAACGACACAGGGGCGCCGGTGCGCAGGGACTCACCAATCGCAATGGTCGCCAGACTGACCTCAACGATCTCGGCCTCATCGACGGGAGCGGAACCCCCGGTTGCCGTGGCTTTTACAAACGCCTCAAGCTCGCCCTTGTGACCCTTGTCCTGATCAAGCCCGGCACCAGATTTGTTTTCCTTGCCATCGGCAACAATGGTGATCGACCGGAAGTTATCAATCATAATTACGACGCCACCGGCATAGGCCTCAAATAATTCCTTGGAAAAGGCTGTGTCGCCTTTTGCCGTATAGGCGATGGTCGCGAGGCTGCCATCGGTAAAATTCAGTGTTGCGGTCAGGTCATCACAAGCGCCGCGGGTCGCTGTCGCCGCAGCCGCCTGCACTGAAGAAATCGGCGACCCCATCAGGAAACGCGCCAGATCAACAAAGTGACACACCTCACCCAGGATGCGGCCATTACCTTCTTCAGGCGCATTTTGCCAGCCATCCGAAGGAAGCTGTCCAGCATTCACCCGCAATAGAACAACGCGCGGTCCCGGCAATTCAGCAAGCCGGTCGCGCATCTTGATTGCCATCGGGGCAAACCGGCGATTGAACCCAACCTGGAAAAACGCATCTGACCCGTTGCGCGCTTCGATGACAGAATTAAGTTGATCACGATCCAGCGCCAACGGTTTCTCGACCAACACATTTTTACCGGCCGCGAGTGCTGCGGCAGTGAAACCCGCGTGACTGGAATGTGGCGTGGTAATCAACACAGCATTGATCTCGTCATTCTCAAACACCGCGGCTTCATCAGCCGCCGAGAATTGAAACCCGAACGCACCCTGACTGTGTTCCGCAGAAATACCGCGCTGTGTCGCAATAGTATGCAAACGGCAATTCTTCATATTCTTGAGTCGGGGCAACAGCATGGTGCGGGCAAATGACCCCGCCCCAACCACGCCCAGCACACAGTCTCCAGACTTCTTGTTGCCAGAAACCGTAATCGGAATCCGTAAACCGGATACAGGATTCTTTTCTTTTTTTGCGTAGTTAAGGACAACGCCGAGATGTGGTTCGGTATTGTCAGTCACCATCGCATAAGCGTCTTCGGCTTTGGCAAAATCGAAGCGATGGGTGATCAACGGTTCCACCGCAAGACGATGATCGCTGGCCCGCGACATTCGGCGCACGACCTCTTCGAGATTGCGGGTTTCCGTCCATGGCACCCAACCGAGTGGATATTTCATACCGCGGCCTTCGAAGTCCGGGTCGTATCGACCAGGTCCATAGGACCGGGAAACGACAACCGACAGTTCTTTATGCATGAATTCACGGTAGGGCACTTCTGTACCCGTAATGCCAACCAGGCTGACCCGCGCGCGATCCCGTGCGACACTCGCGGCAAGATGGAAAGGATCACTGGAGTCGGTGGCAGCAGCAATAAGAATGCCATCACAACCACGCCCTTCTGTGAAATCCATCACCGCTTCTGTCGGATCTCCATTACCCAGATTCCAGGTAAGCTCGGCGCGTCCATAGCGAGCGAGCTCAAGCCGTCCCTCGTTGTAATCAAAAACCACAACCCGGATACCCGCCAGTTCCAGTAGCTGCGCCGCTAACTGGCCGACGAGGCCCGCGCCGATTACCGCCGCGCAGTCACCAAATTCAAGCCCCATATTCCGCACACCATGCAGCGCGATAGAACCCAGCGTGCCAAAGCAGGCTTCCTCATCATTGACGTCTTCCGGGACGGGGGCCGCAAGGTTCACCGGCACCACATTAAAGTCAGCGTGATTGGCGAGACCGGCACCCGCCACGGCGATACGCTGGCCAACACGGAATTTTCCTTCTGCGCCATCGCCAACCGCGATCACATCTCCGCAGGCGGAATAGCCCAACGGCAATGGCTCATCGAGGCGCGCCAATACAGCCCGTATGGTAGACGCAATGCCATCGCGCTTGGTTTTTTCGAGGACTTTGCGAACCAGGTCGGGGCGCGCCTTGGCCTTTGCTGCCAGGCTCTTTTTGGCAAATTGTACGACCATGCGCTCGGTGCCGGCTGAAATTAGTGAAGACCGTGTCCGAACCAGGACATGCCCCGACCGAACCTTGGGGTCCGGAACTTCCTTGAGAGCCAGTTTTCCTGACCGGGCACTTTGAACGATCTGTTTCATACTCTTACACCTTCACACACTCTTTCACGCCGGCGACCGCCGCTTTACAAATACTGCATCTTCCTGCCGGACAAGTCCGGTATTCTTTGAGGTCAATGTTCCCAAAGGCCCGGCATAATCCATGCCACGATCCGCAAGATAACGGTAAATATCATCGAATCCACCAGCCCCGTCATAGGCTTCTTCAAACGGCGCCTCAACGATCAATGTCTCAATATCCACCAACCGGTCACCAAAACCACGGAGCACATCCATCTCAGCGCCCTGTACATCGATCTTGACGAAAAGCGGCCCGGCCTGATCCTTCAGGATATCGTCCATACGACGAAGCTTTACGGTTTCTGTCCGTAACAACCCGTCATCGGGCCGTTCGGCGACAAAACTATCCGATGGCTTAAGCAATGAACTGTTCTGACTATTCTTGGTTATATGAAAAGTCGCTTCGCCTGGCTTATCGCTCGCTGCACAAGCTTCCACAACAACCCGCGCATCGTCTTTATAGAGAGACGCCATCTTGTCAGCGAGATCGGCTGTTGGTTCAACGCCAATGATTTTAGCCTCCGGCCACAGCCGGTAAGCGAGATGCAGAAACTGGCCAATATTAATCCCGACATCAATCACCGCCGCCGGACGTTGATCTATAATCCACGGCTTGAGATATTCGTATTTTGGCCAAGCGCCGTGTGATCGGGGAAAGCGCCAGAACAGACGCGCCGCAAGCATCAGCTTTTCAAATTTTCTGAAACCAAAAGACGGGTCGGCGTTCAGACGAAAACTCATGCCGTCCCTCCATGAGAAGACAGATCGGCGTTCGGCGCTTCATCCAGTGCCCGGCACCAGGCTTCAATTGCCATCAGCGGAAATAAGGTCATCGCCGCATCAATCCTTCCCGCCAAAAAATCTTCGCGCAAGGTTGTGACGGATTGCGCGTCAAACAGACCCCGCTCCTCAATTGCAGAGGATTCTGTCAGCTCTTCCATCAATGGTCGCGCCGGTCCTTTTAACCAACTTCGTACCGGAACGCCAAACCCTTGTTTTGACCGGGTCAGCACACCATCCGGCACCCGACCCTGTTGCGACGCCCGCAATATCTTTTTGGTTTGACGGCTATCGATAAGTTGATCAAGCGGCAAGCCGCGCGCAAAGGCAACGAGCTGCGGATCACACAGCGGCACCCGCACCTCAACACCCGCTTGCATCGCCATCTTGTCAGTATAGTTCAGATTATGATCCGGCATGAAGCCATTCAGCTCCAGATCAAGCAGGCGTTCAACAGGGTGACACCCTCTGGTAACATCGAACGACTTTCGGAAGGCAGCCGGTATACCATCCGCCGGAACGTCCGGGGCCATCAGACGCAGGCGACGATCCGCACCGATCGCTGAAAAACTCATGGCGTCCGCCAGCATTGATTCTTCATCCAGCCGTAATAATTCACCGGTCCGTCTAATACGCCGTCCGAGGATTGAACTCGGCGGAAATAACACTGCAACGGCCCCGATGATATGCCGGAGACCTGGAACCTTATTGAAGGCAGCATAGGCCAGAGCCGCGGTATGGCGACCATAGCCGGTAAACAGGTCGTCACCGCCAACGCCGGACATCAATACTTTAATCCCGTTCTCGCGCGCCGCTCGGGCGAGGAACAATGTTTGCAGGGCAGAGAAATCAGCAGTTGGTTCATCCAGCGACCACACCATATCCTGCAATGAATCGATTAAATCAGCATCCGTCGGCACCTTGATCAGTTTGACGCCAAAACTCTCGGCAACCGAGGCCGCGAAGTTTTCGTCATCGCCAAAATTATCGGCACCGGTATCGGACCGCTCCACAGTCGCGCAGAACGTCGTAATATTTGATGGCTCCGTAACGCGGCACATCGAGGCAACGATAGCGCTTGAATCGACACCGCCCGACAGCAGCGCACCGACTTCGACATCAGCGACCATCTGCTCCGTCACAATGTCATCGATGAGCGATTGCAATTCATCCGCAGTTGCAGGGCCTGGAGACTCCGCAATCGGCGTTCGATAATACTGATCATTTCGAACGCCCGCTGCATCGACGGTCAATGTACAGCCTGGACGCAGTTTGCGAACCTGACGCAACATTGTCGCTTCACCAGCGGTCCACAAAAACCCGAGATGATCAGCGACGGCGACAGGATCAATATCCCGTGACAGATCAGGGCAAAGCACCAGCGATTTCAGTTCACTGGCAAACAGAAACCCGTTTGCCAGTTCAGCATAGTAAAGCGGCTTAACTCCGAGATGGTCGCGGGCAATAAACAGCCGCCGTTCATCCCGATCCCAGATCGCAAATGCAAAAATACCGTGCAACCGCTTCAAACAATCCGGGCCCTCACGCATATAGAGGTGCAGCAGAACTTCAGTATCGCTGCTGGTTTTAAAAACAACACCGGATGATTCCAGTATTTGCCGCAAAGCCCGATAGTTATAAATCTCGCCATTAAACGTCAGCGTAAAGCGCCCGTCAGGACTTGCCATTGGCTGCGCCGCAGCATTGGAAAGATCGATAATAGATAGTCGCGCATGGCCAAGTGCCACACCGGCCTCGGCATCCACAATATGGCCGTTACCATCAGGCCCACGATGGCGCAAAGACGCCACCATGGCCTCGATCAACTGCTCCGGCCAGGGCCCGAGAAATCCGGCAATACCGCACATAGGCTTTACTGTGGCTCTACTCTAATTATCCGGCTGGGAGATTATAGAAAAAGTTGTTTTTTTTCAATACCTTGGGTGATTACCCGAGAAGATCTTTATGTTTTTGGTAAAGCGGCGAGTTTGGGTCACGCATTTCCTTCACCTTGAGGACAATCTAGTACTCGAAAAACATCTTGAGCAGGCAATAGCGCAGCCTCATACGACCGTCGAGAAACCCGGCTTTCAATATGTACATATAGATAAAGAGAAACATCGGGCGGAAAGGCAGATAGCGCTGCGCAAAATTCTTGAGAGCTCGACGACGTTGTGGACCGCGTTCAAAGAAATTACCACCAAGCTTTTCGCCGCCGGACTTTAACCGCTCGCGCATAGTCTCCACCGCCTCCAGCGAGGTGTAGTGATTATGACGGTCGAAGAACCGTTCTATCCCCTTATCGTCATCATTCAGCAGGTGGTCTTTCAAATATCCTGCCGGTCCATCCACGATCATGTGCTCATGAACGATGCGATCTTCATAACGACCGTGCCCGGCCTGAATGAGCCGTAAATTATAGTCCGGTTAGACCCCGCTATGGCGCATCCAGGTACCGCAGAACACGGTCTTCCGCGCTATGTGATAACCCACAGGGCCGTCTTGCGTTTTCACCGCCTGTTTAATTTCTTCGGCCAGCAAATCTGTAACGCGTTCGTCAGCATCCAGTAGCAACACCCAGGCGTTTCGGAATTCAACGTTATCCAGCGCCCAGTTCTTGTGAACGGTAAATGTATCAAAAACCTGTTTGACTATTTTCGCGCCGGCTTTTTCGGCAATCGCAATAGTGTCGTCAGTGCTATGCGAGTCATAAACAATGATTTCATCTGCCCAGGCAACCGACGCGATGCATTCTTTGAGATTCCGCTCTTCATTCTTGGTCGGAATGAGGACAGATAAAGGGACTTTTTCAGAAGACGACATGGAAAATCAGCTATACTCGTATACTAGGTGC
>Ga0055584_100002076_pt1 | contig 19745 bp, 19 predicted proteins | sample OSDHelmetaG_FD_58716 | JGI IMG/M metagenome (GOLD analysis project Ga0055584, IMG submission 58716) | Pelagic marine sediment microbial communities from the LTER site Helgoland, North Sea, for post-phytoplankton bloom and carbon turnover... | ecosystem: Environmental > Aquatic > Marine >... | reverse complement strand
CTACAATAAAAATCTACTTTTAATACGATTTCACTGATTATATTTAAGTTTATATTTAGCAGAAAAATAAAAGTTATTATTGATAAAAAAATTACTATAATAAACTTCAAAGTAAAATTTTTATTTATTCCTATTATATTTATAAATTGATGTATTAGTACAAAATAAATAACGAAATAGAAAGATTGAAATTTTATAAAATATATAGGTATTAAAAAAAAAATAGATAAAATATATTTCTTTGACTCATAATTAATCAAAAAAATTGTCATTAAAAATATAATTACAGTTTCCTTTAAACCTACTGATGAGTACATTATAAATTCAGGTGTTATTATAATTAGTATAAGTAAGAGGATATTTTTATTATTTTTATTAAATAAATATATAATCAATAATGTATAAATAAACTTATTAATATATCCCATTCCAATTATTGAAAATATTAAAGGAATTGGTATGTAGCTTAATAAATAGGTGTAATTTAGTATTTTATCATCTCCTAAGTATCCAGGGTCAAGCTCAATATGATCCCTGTGATACATAAAAGTTTCTAAATAATCCTTAGTGTCAGGAAAAAAGTTGACAAAAAAGAAATTATTAAAAACAAAAGGTGTGGGACTTAATATTAGTAACAATAGAAATATATTTTTATCAATAATTCGTAAAAAAAATATAAATGAAATTATAAAAATATAAAAAAATAAATGAATTAAATCTAAAAATATAAAATTTAATACAGGAATATTTTGAATGATTTGCGCCATATAAAATATGAATTAAGTGTTAGTTAATTAATTCATACTAACAGAGAAACCTCCATCACAAATTATATTCTGACCAGTTATATATGTATTGTATTTGCTACACAAAAAAACAACAACATTACTGATATCTTTTGGAACTGCCATCCTTTCTATTGGGATACGAGAAGTTAATTCACGAATCTTCTTTTCTGATAACATTGATTTAGTTAAATCAGTAATTGTAAAACCTGGGGATACAGAATTAGTTAATATGCCATATTTGCTGTACTCTTGAGATAAAGATTTAGACAATCCAATTATGGCATGTTTTGACATTGTATAAGGGGTTCTGCCTTCAAATACTCTATTTGAAACTATTGAAGAAATATTTATGACTCTGCCTTTTGTATTGTTTTCAATCATTTTCTTAACAGCAGATTTACTTATAAATGTATAAGCATTTAAATTAATATTTATAATTTTTTCATAATCTTCTTTTTTAAGATTAATTAAAAGTTCTTTAAAATTTATTGATGCATTATTTATTAAAATATCAATTTTTTTTAGATCGTTTATGTAATTACATATACCCTCTATTCCAAGGTTAGTTGTTAAATCAAATTGCTTAGAGCTGAAACCATGAACGTATGCTCCTAATTTTTCAAAGCTCCTTTTTAATTCTTTACCAATTCCCTTTGATGAACCTGTTATTAAGACATCTTTATTTTTGAAATCAATTAACATTTTTTTAAATTATAAAATGATGTAACTATAATTTTAAACATATATATGATCCACATCTGATCTAGACACAGCTATTCTAATGCAATTTGATTTTCCAAGGGCAGTAATACGATGAATATTATTTCTTTCTATTAGAACTAAATCTCCTTTTTTGACTGTATATGTCTTATTATTAATTTCAAATTTTGCTTTTCCCTTAAGGATGAACCACCACTCATCCCAATCTGAGTGATAATGAACTCTATTACCTTCTCCTGGTTTTTGCGATATTAGTGTGGCAGAATTTGATTTAGTATTAATAGCTCTGTATGCCCAACTTTTCTTACTCCCATATTTTTTTTTAATATTATCAGTATTTTGTATTCTACTATTTTCAAATTTAGTAATTACTAATTCAACACCATCTTTACTTAATATTTTTGGGACATCCCTATCCTTAGATAATATTTTTATTTTATTTAATTTTTGTTTTTTCATAAGATTTAATAAGTGAATGTAAAAATATATTACATTCAGATTTTTTTACAAGCAAGTTTAATCGAAGTCTTATAATATTTTTACTGGATATATTCACTAAGATTCCAAAATTATATAAATGCTTAAAAATATCATCTCTCAATGATTTATTTTTTAAATCAAAAGCAAAAAGAGATCCATTCGATCTTAAGTTTTTAATAAAATGGAATTTTGATAGTTCTTTATGTAGATAATTTGAAATAACATTCCTTTTTTCTAATAAATTATTTTTTTTAATATAATTAATCATTAAATTACTTCTAATCATATCTAAATGATCAGAATTAAATGTTACGTCTAACATTAATGGGTTATTTAAAATTTTTGCAAATTTTTTATTAATTGCTATCCCAGATACTTGGGTTTTTTTTCCAAATATGAGAATATCTGGAATAATATTACAATTTTCAAAATACCAAGTTGTTTTTGAAGTGAAAAAACCTGTTTGAATCTCATCAAAAATTAAAGGAATTTTATATTTTTTTGTTAAATCTCTTAAGATTTTCAAAAAACTAATATCTACAAACAAATCTCCAGCTGTGCATTGTATAGGCTCAATTATACAACAAGAAATTTTTTTATAGTTTTGTTGGAATTCTTTTTTGATTTCATCAGTTACTTTTTTATAATTAATCACATTTTTATGATATTTATTATTATAGAAGCAATCAAAAGTTTTATAATAATTTCCAGGAAATTTTTCTAACCTTTTTTTTGTAGAGCTCAGTGATCTATCTGAAATAATACCTCCATAAGAATTAATTCCATGAAAACAATTTTTAAATGTTATGATTTTATTTTTATAATTTTTTGAATACATAGCTGACTTGATTGCTGACTCAACTGCTAAAGCACCTGTTGAAAAAAAATTAATATATGAAAAATATTTATTTAAACCTGTGTTTTTATAAAAATTTTCTTTAAATTCGTCAGAGTGTTTTGTAGAAATTTCGCAGGTAGGAAATTTTAAATGAAAATTATTAAGTATTAGATTATCATTTTTTTTATTTCGTAAAATTTTATTACTATATCCTAAAACATTAGTTGAGTAGAGGCCAAAAAAATCTAAAAAATATTTTTTTTTGTTTAAATCATAAATAAATGAATTTTTTGATTTTTGAAAATCAGCCTTGATATTAAATATAGAACTAGACATTTGAATTTATTTTAATAAATTATGGATTTGCTCAGCTAATAGAAAGTCAAATTCTTCATCTATATCAACTGTTGCAAATCCATCTAACTTAAAATAACCGGTTTTCCCCTCGGGTCCATGATATGCACACTTAAATTTACTCATATTTTTTATAAACATTGCTGAGTTCCAAGCCATTAATGAACATGCATATGCCATAATTGGTGTTAATTCTTGAGATGGAGGGGTTTGTTTAGTTTTATCATAATTAATAGGGGTATTTTCATATGTGCATTCTATACGGACCTCTTTTTGTGAAATTAAAGTATGACACGAATGTTCAAAAAAATATTCGAAAAAATTCGATATATTATTTGAAGACACAAAGGGTGATGTTGGTAAAATTTGAAATATATTTTCACAATCTATGTTACTTATAAAATCCTCAACAAACTCATCATTTGTTGCAGTATCACTGGCTAGTTGATTAGGACGTTTATAAAAATTAATTCCATTGTTATATGCCACTTCCTTAAAAATATCTCCCTCTGAATTAAGATATATTTTATCAAATAAATTAGTTTGCTTTACACTATCTATTACATGCTCTACCAGAGGCTTTCCTCCAAGCAATCTAAGGTTTTTGTTTTTAACTCTTTTGCTACCTAATCTAGCAGGTATCATTGCTATATTCATTTATTTTCGTTTCTTAATATCTTGATTATAAACATAATCTATTACTTTCATAACATTAAAAGCGTCTCTAGTATAATTGAATTTACTTTTATTTGATAACTTAATATTTTTTAGAAAATCAATTGTTTCAATTTTAAATGAATTATCCTTATAAAAAGTTTTTTTATTAAAATTATTTATTTGGCCAGTTTTTTTATTTTTTAAAGCATATTTTACTATTTCTGGAGCATAGGTCATAGAAGGTGTAATCAATCCATCTAGTTCAATAAGCCCATTTTCAGTACAAATTTCTATATTAAATTTATGATTCCAATAATTTGCAGATGAATGTAATGATGCAATGACATTATCTTTATTAATTAAAGTCAAAAAAGCATTATCTTCAACTTCAATTTTCCAATAAGATTTTGTAGATACAGAATGTGATAAACTAAATACAGTATCCGTAATATAGTTAAATAAATCTAAAATATGAATGCCTTGATCTAATAAAATTCCACCACCTGAAATTTTTTTAAAATTCCTCCAATTTTTATAAAAATCTAAACTTCCAGCTTTCCCGTATTCTGCTCTAATCCATAAAATCTTTCCAAAATTTTTTTTTAAAATTTTTTTTAGAAAAATAATATTATTATGGAATCTATGGTTAAATCCATAAACTAAGGGGGTCTTATATTTATTTTCAATTTTAATAATACTTTTAAGTATCTTCAAGTTTTTTGAAGGAGGTTTTTCACAAAAAACTGGTATTTTTAATGATAGGAATTTTTTTACGTATGTAGGTGCTACACTAACAAAAGTACAAACAAATACAGCATCTATTTCTTTAAGATTAATTTTAGCTAAATTTTTTATAAATTGTGTTTTAGAATTAAAATTAAAATATTTTAATAAATCTTTATCATAAATAAATATTTTCTTTACAACCTTTGTCTTTAATAAAATATCATGTCTAATTGACCCCATTTTACCATAGCCTATTATTAAAATTTTCATGAAATTGAGTAGTAATTAATAAAATTACTTGTTAGAATTTTTGGATTTTTTAAATTATTTACGGCACTCATGCCCATGCTTTTTATTGACTCTTCTGAGCTACCACCAATATGAGGTGACAAGAATATGTTTTCACTACCTAAATCTATTTCAATCTTGGGTTCATTTTTTAAAACATCAAATCCTAATCCTGAAATATTTCCTTTTTTATAATTTTTTATTAAAAACTTCTCATCAACCAAACCACCTCTGGAAAAATTTAAAAATATAGATTTATTTTTCATTAAATTAATTTTTTTTCTATCAAAAAAATTATTATTTTTTTTGTTTAAAGGTATATGTAATGATATTATATCACTTTGTTTAATTAATTTATTTAAAGATACTTTTTGAACATAACTATTCGAGGAATTAACCTCTTTATTTGTATCATAAAAAAGAACTCTACAATTAAATGGTTTTAGTAAATTTGATAAACGAGATCCTACATTGCCATATCCAATTATTCCAAATGTACTGCCTCTTAATTCTTTTCCTACTACTTGTTTCCATACATTATTTTTAACTAAAGAAAGGGCTTTTAATGCATTATGTCTTAATAAAATTGCTGCTGAAAGAGTTAATTCTGCAACAGAATTTTTGTTTACTCCTTCAGAATATCCTATATGAATTTTTCTTCTTTTCATTTCTTTCAGATCCAAATTATTCATTCCCACTCCATATTTACTTATAATTTTTAATTTAGGTAATTTTTTCAATATATGCTTATCAATAGTTTCTAAGCCCACAATAGCAGCATCTGCTTCTTGTAAAAAATTAATTAAATCATTCTTTTTGGAAATCAGTTTATTAGTTTCATTAAAAACACAATCTTTGTAATATTTTTTAAGATAAGATCTTAAAATATTATTATTAGAAAAAGATCTTGAGGTTACAGCTACTTTCATTAATTTTTAGAAGAAAAATAAGATTCTAATTCATTTTTAAATTTTTGGTCATTTTTGATTGATAGAATATCCAAAGATTTTTTTTTATTCCATAAGATTAAACTAAAATTTTTATTATCTATATTTTTTTTGTCTTTAGATAATGCAGCTATCATTTTTTTTTGATTTATTTCATAATCATAAAATTTACCAGCGTTAATTGATAGACATTCTTTATATAAAGAAAATTTTTTATTATCGAGATTCCCAATTTTATTAGAAATATAATTAGCAATATCCATTCCAATAGTTACTGCAATACCATGAGGAATTTTATAGTTAGTTGCTGACTCTATTGAATGACCAAAGCTATGACCATAATTTAATATTCTTCTTACATTAGTGTCAAATTCATCAATTTCTATTATTCTTTTTTTAATTTTTAGAGATTCTTCAATATGATTTTTTAGCTTATCAATTAATAGTAAATTATTTTTTAAAATATTTCTTAAATCAATTATTTTTTTTGAGTTGGCAATTATATATACTTTTAATATTTCACCTATGCCTGAATGTATTTGATCTTTATCAAGAGTATTTAAAAAAGAAATATCAATATTAATTTCTAAGGGAGGATAAAAAGTACCTATTAAATTTTTATATTTTTCAAAATTAATTGATGATTTAGAGCCAATGCAGGAATCAGCTTGTGCAAGCAATGTAGTAGGATAAAAAATCCAATCAACTCCTCTAAATATAGTAGAGGATATAAAACAAACAATATCTTGAATTATTCCTCCTCCTATTGCTATTAACTTAGACTGTCTAGTTACATTAAAAGACAGAAGTTGTTTTATTATTTTGTTAAGATTTGAAAAAGATTTATTTTTTTCAGTAGCGTTCACTAAAAGTATATTATATTTTTTTAATTTCTTAAAAAGGGTCTTGTTTAGATCAAAAATTTTTTTATCAACAATAATTATATCTTGAGTAGAAATATTGTTAATTAAATTATTACTGAAAGAATTTTTTTTTATAAAATTTATTTTGTATTTAGAAAACTTTGATTTAACTACAAAATTTTTCATCGATTATTCTTAAATCTGAAATAATTTGCGATTATATGATTTAATATTAAATGACAATCTTCAGCTTGACCATAATCTCCAAGTTCTGATTTGAATAATATTGGATAATCTAAAAGGCTTAATAATTTTCCACCATCAAAAGATAAAAAACCTGCTGTATCAATAGATTTTGATTTACAAAAATTAGCTGCTGAAATTAAATTTTGCGAATTACCAGAACCAGAAATAAAAATGACTAAGTCTTTTTTAGTTGCTAGCCTCTCAAGCTGAACTGTAAATATATCGTCAAAACTCGTATCATTTCCAACAGCTGTTATAAGGCCTAAATTGTCACATAAGCTTATGCATTTAAAATCATGCAAAGCATTTCTATTTGCAAAAGAAAAATCAGTTGCAATATGAGATGCAGTGGTAGCTGAACCGCCATTGCCAATTGTAAAAATAGTAGCATTATCCCCTTTAATTTTTTTTATTCTTTCTTTAAGAGCATTTAATTTATCTAAATCAATATTGGATAAAATTTTATTCAGATATTCTATGTAGAAATAATAAAAATCATTAAAATTGTTATTATTTTCAAAAAATTTTTTTGTTTTAGACATTTTTATTTTAGCAAAGTTTTTAAAAGTTTATTTAAATTTTTTTCTACTGCTGGGATACTAATTTTAAACCAACTTTTATTTATATTAGTCCATGGAATATGTATATCACTTTTAACTGCAATTCTATTCGATTTAAATTTTTTTTTAAGTACAGAATTTTTTCCTCTTAAAAAGATCCAATTAGACTGGGAATCTAAGACTTCAATATTTTTATTATTATTCATCTCTTTTATAATTCTAATCTTATTTTTTTTTACTGTTAAAATGTAGTTTTTAACATATTTATAATTATCAATAACAGTATTAATCCACGCATCGCTTAAAGAAGATATTTCATGCATTGTTCTAAATTTCTTCATTCTATCAATTAATTTTTTGTGAGCCATTCCAATACCAACTCTTATCCCAGCAGAGCCAAATGCTTTTGAAAATGTTTTTATAATAATTACATTTCTAATATCTTTTTGCATACAAGTTTGAAGAAAACTTTTTTGAGTGCTAAACTCTATGTATGCCTCATCAATTACTAGTAAAGCACCAAATTTATTTGCTCTTTTTGCCAATAATTCAAGATTTGTTTCATCAATAATAAAACCAAATGGTGATAGCGGGTTGGATAAAATTATAAAAGAAGTATTTTTATTTAACTTTGAAAGTATTTTTTCGACTTCTAGAAGAGGTTTATTGATCTTATACGATAACAACTTAGTTTGATAAAGTTTAGAATAAACCTCATACATTGGGAAGCAAGGAGATGTAGAGATAATTTCAGAATTTTTTTCACAGAAAGACTCGAAACAATATTTAATAATTCTATCACTTCCATCTCCTAGTATTAAATCAAAATTTTTATTAATTTTATAAAATTTTTCTAATTTTTTATATGTATTTGAAATATTAGGATAAAATTTTATAGAGTCTTGATTGATATTTTTTTTAAATTGTATCCAAACTTTTTCTGGAAAATTGAGGTCTCTTTCAGAGGAATGGAGTCTTAGAAAATTTGGAGCAAAATGAAAAGAATAAATTCTCAAAATACTGTTGAGGTATCTTTTAAACTTCATTATTTAATTATCTACAGATAAATAATCTAAAATTGGAGTTAATTCTTTATATGAACAATTTTTGCAATGATCATGTGGGTTATTGTTTCTACATCCATTTCTTATATCACTAAATTCGTTAGTTTGTCGTATCTCATCAATATCTTCAAAAAAAATATTACCGAATCCTTTTGCAGAAGTATTAAGAGCGCACATTAAAACTCTCCCATCGACTGTAATATAAACTCCATTTTCTGGCCAAAAACAACTATTGTAATCCCACTTAGACTTACCCTTGATATTTGATTTCCAATTATTTTTTAAATATTCCAAATCTTCTTTATTATAACCACCTACCATAGTTTTATCTTCTGACCAATCTTGAGCAATATTTAATCTTAGTTCCTCCAATTTATATGGAATTAATATTTCATCATTAACTTTTTTAATATCATAGATATTATTAGGATTGACAACATAGTTAACAGTTACTCTACAATTTTTTCTGTCAGCATTTTTAAAATCTTCTAAAAATCTCATTAATTTATCCCACTTAGCTGGAGCTCTATCTTTTTCATAAGACTCTTTATAACCATCTATAGAGAAATATAATAAATCTATATGCTCGAGAGCTCTCTCAATTCTATCAGAAAATCTATATTGGCAGTTTGTTGCAACTACCAAAAAAGCTTTAGGGAAATATAATTTAAATAATTTACAAATTTCATCAAATTTAGGATGCAAAAAGGGTTCACCCATGCCCATGAGTTTTGCCTCTGTTATTGGATGTTTAGATAGTTTTTGCAGCATGACCTCATACTTTTCAATAGTCATATGTTGTAGTTTACCTATTACTTCTTCTCTGTTACAAAAACTACACTTTAGGTTACAATAATTAGTTGTTTCTAGATATGCGTATGTAATTGGTTTCAAAGATGTGTGCAGCAATTTAATTTATAAATGGTTTAATCAATATTTCGTTTTCAGGACCTTGATTATAATAGTTAATATAAAATTCCTTAGGAGCATACGGTACTTTATCAATAAAACTAAAATTCTTCAATCCTTTTTTATCAAGTTCTTGTATATATTTCTTTATTTGCATTTTTTTAAAAGCAGTTAAAAATATAAATTTAATATTATTATTCTTTTGTATTCTTATAAAATATTCTAAATTTTTAATATTAATTCTATTTTTTTCATCTAAAATTACATCATTAAAATCAACAAAGATCATTCTTCCTTGATATTTATATTGTTTAAATTCTTGAATAGTTCCTATATCAAAATAATCAGATACAACATGTGAGTTAAATATATTTTTTGAGAGACAATCTTTAATAATGTGACTTACAAAAATTTCTTTGTACTTCAGACTTTTTATTTTTTGGAAAGTTGAGCAGTATAATTTAGAACTTTCAAAAGAATACCCACCACAACAGACAAAATTACTCACAACTTGTTTTTCAAAAATATCTTTCACAATTTTATTACCATCAATGTAAACAAAGCTTTTTGCTGAAATATTAGATAATTTAGGATAAGAGCGTAAATCAACTACATCAATTTTGTTTTTTGGAACAATCTTAGTTTTAAAAAAACTATCACAGTCTTGAATCATGATTGGTTTATCAAGATTTTTAGCATAACTATATACGGTTTCAGCAGGACCTTTTGTAATATTATTTAAAACAAATACATTTACTTTTTTGGAATTAAGCGTTTGCAAAATTATATTTTTAGCATCAAATTGTTTTGCATGTTCTTTAAGAATTATAAATGTAACTTTATATCTATTCTTTATGTATTGATCAGATACTAATTGAAACATGTACCTACCATCATTCATTTTTAACAAATATTTAGGTAAAGTATTTGGGTATCTATCGCTTTTTCCAGCGCAAGGAATGATTATTTCCATAATTTATTTATTTCATCATATAAAAATTTTTCATCATCTGAATTATTTAGAGCATAAGGCAATATTCTTAATAACATAAATATATTAATATATCTATTATACATTCTATTTATATTCCTATCAATATTTTCAAAAATCTTTTGACATACTATTTTATAATCTAATTTATTAGAACTATTCCTTACAAACCACAAAGATTTAATATCTTGCATTAATTTATTATAATCAAAATCAACAGCATCTAAATTAGTTGGACTAATATCTATTAAAAAAAATTTATCTCTTACATTGATCATATTATCAAAAGTAAAATCTCCATGTATATTAGATTTATTAAGTATTTTTGGTATTTTAATAAATAAATCATCTAAACTAAAAAGTAGTCTATTTTTAGTTATAATCTTGTTTATATTTTTAAGCTTATCGCTAATTTCTTTTGAGTAATCATATTTTATACTCTTTATTTGAGTTTTTTTAAAATAATTATTAATGTAATTGGAAAAATTAATAATTTTTTTTTCATTATAAGAGTTTAAAAATTGTTTTATCTCAATACCATTAACATATTCCATAATGATGGAATTTGATTTTGTATTTACAATCTTTGCAATATCAAAATCTTTTATTAAAACTTCATATTTTTTAAAAATTTCCTTTGAATTTTTAGTTTTTTTTTCTACAAAAAAACTATTTTTATCTTCAAATAAAAGCACGCTGCTTCCACTATATCCAGAAAATTTTTTTATTGTTTTCAATATTCAGCTATTGCAATTAATGTATCTGTTGCTTCAATATCTTTTAAAAAAAGCTCATAGTTTCTGACATGAAGTTTTGATAATTTTTTTGACAATTTAGATTTATGACCTCCAGGCATTTTATTTTGCATCCAATTAAAATGATTTATTATATTATATCTCTGAATACCATAAATTTTTATATTTTTATAACCTGATTTTTGTAAAAAAAATTTAAGAGATTCTTTTGTGTGTAATATTAAATGCTGAGACCATAATGTAAAATTTATAAAATCTTTATTTTCGAATTTATCTAATAAAATATCTTTTGCATGGGGCACTTCTATAATAATTCTTCCTTTTCTTTTTAATTTTAATTTTAATTCTTTTAAAACATCAATTGCATTTGGTAAATGTTCCAAAACATGGAATAGGAAAATTGAATCGAATTTTTCATTAATTAAATTTATATTATCTTTAATTATAATTTTTGCTTTATTTAGAGATTTGATATTAGTAGTATTTAACTCAACTCCATAAATCTTTTTTGATTTTTTTTTTATTTTTTTTAAAAAAAAACCATCACCACATCCAAAATCACAAATAACCTTATTTTTATAAAAACTTTGAAATTCTATAAGTCTTCTTTCAGTATCATTTTTTTTTTCGAAATAATCATTTTTATTTTTGTTATAATGTTTGCCTTTAGAATATAAATTAGCAAAATTGGTAAAATAATCTGTAAAAATGATTTTTTTTTCTTTGTCTTTAAAGAACTTAACTTTTTTATTATCTCTGGCATAACCAAAAAAAACTATTTGATCTTTTGAAATTAAACTGTTTTTAATCAAATATTCCGAATTATTCATATTTTACTCAAAATATAGTGGTTAAATTTTGATAGTCTGGTAATCGTAAAAAACCATACAATTATTAAATGAATAATGCTAATATTTTTTTTAAAATTTAAAAATTGTTTTGTTGGGGTAAGATAAGCAGCAATAAAAATATTTTTCCTTATTTTTTTATTAATTTTGACAATTTTATTATAATCTTCCAGTTTATCAGAAAAAAATAATTTTCTTTTAGGATTAATGTAAATTCCATTTCCACGCCATAAAAGATTCTTATAAACATTACTGGGCAATGCTCTAAAATATCTTCTTTCAAGAATTTTAGAAATAATTGATTGAGCTATACTAGATGTTGCTAACAAATGTTTATTTTTAAAATTCATTCCAATAAAGATTCTGTAAAAAAATTCATAATGCGGGCTTAGCTCAATTTCTTTATAATTTTTACAATAAAAATTCAAAAATTTTTTCATCAAATCTTTATTTGCAGCAAAATAAAAATCTTGAAAATAGCCAGTGCCAGTTAAGTATGGAAGAAAAAATTTATTGGTATTTTTATATTTTTGTATTTCATTAATTACTATGTCTAGAGCAAGTTTTTGATCAGTTCTTATTCTAATGATTATTTCATTTGAACTAAAATAAGTAAGTGAATTATTTATACCATTAAACATTTTGAGTTTATTGTTAATATTAATTGCTTGATTTGAATTTTTAAATTTTTTTTGCTGGATACTTTTATATATATCATCAAATTGTATAATTTTTACTTTCTCATAAGATTTCATTACTTCTTTCAACTTAATTACATTTTCATTAGCCCATGTTGAAATTATTATTTTTTCAAATAAGTGTCCATATTTATCAATATTTTCACATACATATTTTTCTGAAGAAAAATTAACTACATTAGTGTTAGTTACATTGGTTTTAAGGTTTAAACTTGTTTTACCAATGGATAAAATAGGACCTTGAATTAATAGAGAAAATTTCATCAAAGATTATATTTTTGTAATCTGTCCAATGCTTTCCAAAAACCACTTCCATTATTTAGATGCCCTTGCCATATTTCAGGAATAAAAGATGAATTGGGTGAATATTCATTTAATAAATTAATTGTTGTCTTCCAATCAATTCCGCCCTCTTCTATTTGTAATCCTTCACTATTATGATTCAATGCATCTACTAAATGTAAATGTTCAATAAACTCACCATTTGATTTCAAAAATTCTTCAAGATCATATCCATATTCATTTGCGGATAGTTGAGTGTGACTAATATCTAGACATAACCTCATATCAGAATTAGAACAAATTTTTTTAGTATCTTGAGGTGTTGTAAACAAATTACAAAACATCTGACCTCCTATATACCAAGGATATGGTGGAAGAGTTTGAGCAAGTATAATTGTATTCTTTCGTTCTAATTTTTTAAAATTTAAAATTAGTCGATCAATCATGTTTTCTATTTCATCTTCATTTGCTTTATGATCTCTTGTATAACCTCCAATACTTACAACAATTTTTGGACATTCTTCTTTAAAATATTTTTTTAAATTAGTAGTTAAATCAATAACCCGTTGTAACTCAAAAATTGATCTTTCTGCATTTTCTGAAGATAAACTTAAAATATGGTCTCCTCTGTATAAATCTGGAGCATGCACTATTAGCCCACAATTTAATTTTTCATTAAAAAAATCATTATAGTCAATATCCATGTCGTTATAACTCAAATGAAATTCTAAAAAGTCTAATTTTGTAGATTGAAATAATTTTTTAAAGTCATGGTACCTAACAGGGACTCCAAAATTTCTAGAAAATTTAAATCTATTAGGCAGAGTAATTTCTTCATTTAAATCAATTAACTCAAATGGTTCTCCCATTTTTTTATTTCTTAATATTTTTTTTCCAACTAGTTGCTTTACATAACTGTAATCAAGTCCTGTAGCAGGACTTTTCATAGTAAGATCAGAATTTTTAATAATTTGACCTTTATGAATATCTGTAGTGGCATAAATTGATTTAGATAAAGATTCTTTATTAATAATTTCTCCTTGACTAATTATTTTAGGGACATTTTTTAACCCAAGAGAAGCTTCTATATCCCTAGATCTAGAAACCATTTCTTTAAATTCATTTGGCAGTAAGCTTACTTTATGGTCAGGTCCTTCCATTTCTCTATTTATTGTAAAATGTTTTTCTATAAATTTAGATCCAAGCGCCACAGCAGCTAAAGGTATATGAAACCCTCTCTCATGTCCTGAGTATCCAACATATTTTGATTTTGTTATTTTCTTTAGTCTCTGAATATAGTGAAGATTTATATCCTGATATGGGGCAGGATATGTAGAGTTACAGTGGAGAAATATTGGATTTATACCCAGTTCAATTAAGAATTTATTAGTACTGATAATTTGATCTTCATTATGCATACCAGTAGATAAAATGATTTGTTTTGAATTAAGTGCAGCTTTCTTAATCAAATCAAAATTGGATAAATCAGCTGAAGCAATCTTAAAAAAATTAAATCTTTGGTCAATTAATAATTTTAAGCTTACTAAATCAAATGGGGTGCATAATGGTATTGAATTTTTTTTTTTTACATAATCAAAAAGCTTAAGATATTTTTCAAATTTTAAATCAAATTTTTTAACAATATCATAAATATATTGTGAACCTAGGCCAAAAGAATCCATTTTAGTAGATGGATATAATTCATTTAAATTTCTAATTTGAAATTTAATTATATCTGCTCCAGATTCTATTGATTTTTCAATTAGTTCTAAAGCAAGATCATAAGATCCATTATGATTTATACCTATTTCTGATATAAAAAAAACTTTATCTTGATGAAGGTCAATCATTTTCAGCTAAATTAATATTTTTTTAAAGCAACTTCACACATATCTGCTATCAAACTATCTAAATTATATTTAGGCTTCCATTTTAATACCCTTTTTGCTTTGGAGGGGTCGCCTCTTAAATAATTTACTTCAGCTGGTCTATAAAACTGTTTGCTAATTTTAATTATCTGCTTATTTGATATTGTATCATAACCAATTTCATTCAAACCAGAACCTTTCCAAGTTATTTTCATACCTAAATATTTAGCAGATCTGTTAACAAAGTCCCTTATTGTGAAAGTTTTTCCTGTACTTACGACGTAATCACTGGGTTTTTTTTGTTGCAGCATTAGCCACATTGATTGAACATAGTCCTTGGCGTGTCCCCAATCTCGATAGGAGTCAAGATTTCCTAAAAGTAAAAATTTTTGTTTATTTTTTTTAATTTTAACCAGACTGGTTATAATTTTCTGTGTAACAAATTCCTGACCTCTAAAAGGAGATTCATGATTAAATAAAATTCCATTAACACAAAATAATTTATACGCTTCCCGATATAATTTAGTCATATGATATGCGTATAATTTTGATACAGCATAAGGACTAACTGGTGCAAATTCAGTTTTTTCATTCATCTTTTTGTCAATAGGATTCCCATACATTTCTGAAGTTGAGGCTTGATAGAATTTAGTTTTAGGAGAAAAGTTTCTGATGGATTCTAGACAATTTAATACACCCAATGAATTAACATAAGTGGTATATATAGGTTGATCAAAAGAAGTTTTAACAAAAGATTGAGCGGCAAGATTATAAAATTCAGATGGTTTCAATTTTGAAATAATATTTGCACAATTAGTAAATTCAGTTATTTCAATTTCGGCTTTTGAAAAGTTATTTGTTACATAGTCGAGACCTAATGTGCTTAATCTTGATGTATTAACATTAGAGTTTCTTCTAAGAGCTGCTACAACCTTATAATTTTTTTTTAATAAAAGTTCTATTAAATAAGCTCCATCTTGCCCGGATGCTCCTGTGACTATAGCTATTTTTTTTTTCATAAAATAAATTTAATTAATGCGTTAGTAATTACAATATCTTCTTCATCGTCAATGTCTATACTTTCTAATTTGTTTAAAATCAAGTAACCAATCTTGCCAAATAATCTATTTTCAAACTCTAAAAATTTTTTAGCACAAAAAATATATATGGATCCATTTTCAAAATACATAAAATTACTGTCGTCCATATCTTGTCTTCTCAACCGTTTATTAATATTATACTGTGGCAAAGCTATATTTTTTTTAACTTTCCACAAAAAATGATTTTTTACCCTAGAAATTGATAAAAAAGAATCATATTTTCCCTTAAAAAATTTCTCTATAGCATTATCTAAAGTTTCTTTTATCCTAATTGGAGAAGTTGGCTGAAGTAAAACTAGTGTTTCATCTTCATTAGACCAATTTTCAAGATAATGCTTTATAACAGATTCTGTAGATGAGGTATCTCTGGCAAATTTTTTAGGCCTTAATGCAGGAACAGTAGCACCATAATTTATTGCTATATCTGCTATCTTTTTTGAGTCTGTAGATACAATAACCTTGCTTATATAATTTGAATTTAATGCTGCTTTAATCGTCCAAGCCAATAATGGTTCTCCATGAATATTATTTAAATTTTTATTTAGTATACCTTTTGATCCCTTTCTTGCTGGAATTAATGCTGTTATATTATTAAGCTTTTTTTTCATTTAATTTGTAGATAATTAAGGAAAGCGTTCTTTAATATTTCTGCGTTTTCTTTAGGTGAAATATTAAGGTGTTTTAATTCTTCGGGATTGCCATGAGCAGAATTATAACCTAGATCAAATATTTTTTTTGCAAAATTAACAACTTCCGTTTTAATAATTTCTTTATCATATATTTTTTGTTTAATAAATTTTTCGATTTCTGTTTCATCAAAGATTGTTGAAACACCAGGACAATTATCAAACCATATCTTTGAAAAATTTAATGATCTTTTACCACGAATAGCTGCTTCCCAACAAACTGTTCCACCTACAGATGCAACAAATATAGAATTATCAATTAATTCAAAAACATCCGACTTTTGATCAATTAAAATGATTCTATCACTTAAATTAATTAATTTTTTATAAAAATCATGGCTCCTCCACATTAAATTTGTTGTATTCCTCCAATGAATAAAGTGCGTAGGATGCTCTTTAATTAAAATTTTTAAATCTTTTGGAGTATTTTTTAGTAAAAATTTGATTGTGTATAAGCTATCTTCAAAAACACCCCCCAATGGAAGAGTTGATTTTTCAGGCTGCATTTGTAATGGGAAGTAAATGTATTTTTTTTTTAAATTAGTAATATTAATATTTTTTGACAATATATTATAATTTCTCTTTAGTTTTTTGATAAAAATTAATTTATAAACTTTATTAATTAAATAATTAAAATAATTTTCCTTTGAGTTTTCTAATTTTGAAAAGTAAGTTTTAAAATCTGATGAGTAATTTTTTAAACTGAATAGGGACGTAATTTTACTTAATTTATTAAAATTAATATTTTTATTATTTTCTTTAATATCATTTACTTGATTCCATAAATGATGCTTCATTACATCTTCATAATTTTTGGTCAAACTATTAATATAATTTTTAAAATCTGTGTTTAGATTATTAGATATTGTAGAATTCAAAAGTTCAGATAATAACTTATCATTATTTTTATTCTCATAAGTTGAAATAGGAATTATACCTAATTGCCAAATTGTTCTAAGAGGCATGTATGTATTAATATTCATAATTTTTGATAGTTGATATACTAAATATGTGTTAGATTTATGAGGTTCTTCTTCAAAAATATTAAGCTGAATATTTTTTTCTATAAAAAAATTATACCAATACTGTATGTTAGAATTAAAAATATCTAATGCATTAGAGAGCGAGATAGAAGGCATAAAAGTGTCTTGTCTAAGTAGAATTTTTGAATATTCATTAAAATATTTATTCATCTCATTTAAAACATTTATTGGAACAATATTTTTATATGAGTCTGAAAATATTAAATTTGATTTTAGAAAATCATGATATTCAAAAGATTTTATATTTGGAAAAATTTTTTTTAGAATATCTTTATTATTTCTATTCTTTAAAAAACCAATTGGCTGATATCCATATCTTATAATATTGCTCGCAAAGATTACATGGTAATCTTGTGTGCAAAAATAAAATGTGTTTGTTAAGTTAACCATACTTTTTTTACTAAATTAATATCACTATTTAATTGCTTCGATATATCATTATTTAGAATGTAATTTATATTAGTTTCACATGTATTTAAATCATTTGAGAAAAAATTAAATTGTTTGTAGATTTTACTCATTAATAACCATTTATTCACGTATTGATGAAATCTGCAATTAATAATGATTGTTGGAATCTTTTTAGATATTGTGACAACATTTAACGTAGAATATGTAGAGATAGATAAGAAAATATCATCTAAGTAGCCAAAAATAGAATCATAAACAATTTTGTAATTTTTGTCAGGCCATATATTATCAATAAATTCTATAAATAAATCTTCACTTATTTTTGGGTGAAGTTTAAAAATAAATTTTTTATCACTAAAATATTTTTTTTTCATGTTTAAGTAAAAATTAAAATAAATAAGATTTTCTTTTTTTTCATAAACAAAAGAGTCATTATTTGTTGTTGAATTATCAATTTTAAAATTTCTGACCAAAATTAAGATACTATTATTAGATTTATAATTAATTGGATTTTGAATACAATTATTAATTTCTGGATAACCAAGAATTTGATAATTAAATTTTTTGTAATTATTTAATTCATCATAGTGCATTGGTAGCCAAAAAGTTGCTTTATGCAATGGAATAGTAATTCCTTTTTTTGATTCAATGCCCTTAAATTCATCAAATGGCCTAGTATAATGACAAGCATGAGGTAATAAAAAAATATTTTTTAAATCATTATTTTTTATAATATTTTCAAGTTTTTTTTTACCAAAAGACTCGTATTTATGTCTAAAATCAATGAGAAGGTAATCAGTATTTTTAAAGAATATATTGATTTTTTTATCTGATAAAAATAATTCTCCTAAAAAATTTTCTAAAAAATTTAAAAAAGAAGTTGGAAAATACTTTAAAAAGTTATTATTTTTTTTATAATAATTAAATTTGTTATTACTAAATATTTTTTTCCAAACAAACTTTAATTTTTTAATTTTAAAAAAATCAGATAATTCATAACAGTCAAAATTATTTGTAATAAGAAAATTCTCTATATAAGATCCTTTATTTATAATCTGGTTTTTATTACCTGTGCAAAATAATATTTCGATATCATTATTGTCTTTTTTCAGATTTAAAAGATAATGAAGAGAAGTATCAAAAGTACTTGAGTTACCAATAATTAAATATTTATATTTCATTTTTTTTGATTAAAGAATTCGATTTCCAAAAGATATTTTTTTTTATAGGAGTTTAAAATTTCAGAAAAAATTAAATTACCATATTTTTTATTTTCTGTTTTATGTAATTTTTCATTAGGTTGAGATTGTGGTATTTTATTATATAAATTTGGATATATATAATCATTTGATTGAAAAAAATATTTAGAGTTTTTTAAATCTACACCAACAAGCTTGATACTACTATATCCTGCTCGTCTAAATATATCTATATATGAAATTAAACTAGATCTTTTTTTATCTAAAAATCTTAATTTTTTTAGATTTGGAAACATATTTTCCATAGATATAATTTTATCATAGTATTTTTCAATTTCTTCAATATTATTAGCTTGGATTTCAATAAAACTTTGAAAGAAAAAATTTTTTTTAGATTTTGTAAATAATTTATAAAGATTTAAAA
>Ga0055584_100002075_pt1 | contig 19749 bp, 15 predicted proteins | sample OSDHelmetaG_FD_58716 | JGI IMG/M metagenome (GOLD analysis project Ga0055584, IMG submission 58716) | Pelagic marine sediment microbial communities from the LTER site Helgoland, North Sea, for post-phytoplankton bloom and carbon turnover... | ecosystem: Environmental > Aquatic > Marine >... | reverse complement strand
GACCCCCTGCTCCCAAAGCAGGTGCGCTACCGGACTGCGCCACGCCCCGAAGTGCTTTTATGTCAACTACTTAGAGTATCAAAAGAAGTGGGCCAAAAAGCAAACTGAGCCAAAAACTGTTGCGAAACCCCCAGAGGCCCCGTCATGATTCTCATGGCAACAGGCTACCCCCATGCCTGGCCAAGGGTCAACAGCGGGAGGCGAGACAGTGGCACGGCCCAGGAAGCACAACGGCCCTCACATCTTCTGGAGGAACGGGAGGGCGTACGCTGACCTTCGAAGCTATTCCGACGTCGGTGGGGGTAAGGAAGCCCTCGCCCCGGCGGGCTCGCGTTGGGGCACGAGCGATCCCGAGATCGCCAAGGTGCTCTTCGAGGCACGGCTCACTCACCTGATAGCCAAGCAGCGCGGCCGAGTGGGTGCACCAGAAGAGAAGACGACCACGTTGGCAGAGCTCGTGCGTCATCACCTTCTCATGAAGGCGAAGGCACGGCGTACCTCAGACTCCCACATGGTCGATCTGGAGGCTCGTCTTCGAGCCGCCATCGAGTTTTTTGGGAGAGACCGCGACCCCCGCTCGATTGTGCCCGGCGACGTTCGCGCCTGGAGCGAGGCCCTGGCGGTGGGCGGCAAGCGTAAGCCCGGTACCGTCCGGCACTACCTCAACGCCCTCTCCGGACTGTACGGACGGGCCCAGGAGGGCCTGTTCGTGGCGAGCGGCTACAACCCGGTGGCTGCTTTACAGGAAAAGCCGACTGGCCGGTGGAAGGGCGAGGCGAAGTTCTTCGAAGTTGCCGAGGCTGCCCTGCTGCTCGAGGCCGCCAGGGTGCTGGCTGCGATCGATCGTGTGAACGCCACGCCGGGGCTGCACGCGATCATCGCCACATTCCTCCTGACAGGCGGACGCTTCGCAGAGGTCATCGGGTTGGACGTCGAGGACATAAGTCTCGACCGGAGCCTCGTGCGCTTTCGCCCGAACGCCCACCGCGGCCTCAAAACACAAACCAGCACGAGAGATGTCCCCCTGTGGCCGCAGCTGCGCGAGATCCTGCAGCAATGGATGTTCGGAGGAGACGCTCCCCGCACTACGGGCCTTCTCTTTCCGTCGTCAACCGGCGGAAGCATACGTGACTTGCGGAAGAGCCTCGACGCGATGGGCCACCTCAGCGGGATGGAGGCGGGCGAGGTGCGCTCGCGTCGGTTCCGACATACGTATTGCTCCGCACGGCTGCAAACCGTCCAGCGGATCCTGAAGCCCGGCTGGAGTCCCACTGATGACGACGCATGGGACTACGTGGAGGTGTCCCGGTTCCAAGTGCAGAAGGAGATGGGCCACGGAGGCGCCCAGCTGATCGATCGGGTTTACGGCCATGCCCAGCGTCTTCCCTACCGCTCCGAGGTCGTCGAATACCGAGTGGATCAGCACCGGGAAGGCTTGGGCGAACGTCTCAATGCGCTCACCGCCGCGCGCTGAACTACCGTCCACGGTAGCCAGGCTCTCAACCGAACACCTGAGTCCCCGTAGAACACCCCCCGGCACCTACGCCAGCGCCCCCCCTGAAATCCCATTCATGGGTCCAGGTCGCTGCCCCTTCCCTTTGGTCGGCACATGAGAACGGGCCCGAATAGGGGTCCATCGCCCGTCGCGGAGTGACCGGCGACTGACTCCACAGGAAGTGCCCGGCCGACGTCGACGGCGCTGAGGCGCACCAATTGTGCTCATGGTTGATCAAGGCTAAAGCCGGCGTTTTCGGTCTTTTTTATCGTGGATAACGTCTGCGGCTCGTTGTTTGCCAACCCCTTGAATTCCGCGCGTAGAGCGACCGACCGACCGGACTAGAGGGGGCCTTTGACCGGACATTCACTTTTCCATAAAGCCATGCTGCACAACGTCTTCTGCAGACAGCCGACCCCTTGCCCACACCTGAGGTGCATCGTGATCATGGATGAGCGACGCAGTACGTGGTTTCCCTGCAAAGGCCTCAGGAGACGAGAATGGATCAGCAAGCCCTACCACGACTCATCACCGCTCGAGAAGTGTCAGAATCCACGGGTCTGTCTCTTAGGCGGATCTACGAGCTGAGCCGGACCGGGGTCATCCCGCACGTTCGCCTTGGACGCTCCGTCCGGTTTTCGGCCACTGAGCTCAGTTCGTGGTTCCAGGAGGGTGGTACGCAGCGCCCCCAGGTCTGTTTCTGATGCCCGCACCGGCACTACTAGCCGACACGCGAGCGGCCTTTCCCATATGGTGCTTGCGCCCCGGTTCTATTCCCGCCCTAGGGCCCGCCGCCCGGGCGATGGCCCTGTGGATGCTCATCCGATCCAGCAATGGAAGGGAGATGACACCGTGCTCCTTGGCCGAGGCCAGTCTGGCAGCGGCGTTGGGGTTCCAGAATCGTCGCCCAGTCCAGACAAGGCTCGAGCAGTTGCGAGGTGTACCTGGCTTGCTCTTCGAGGCCCAGTGCGGGCGGTCACGAAAGACGGGACGGCGTCGCCCGCACGCTAGATGGTCGACCGATCCAACTCGCCGTGACTACTGGTTTAGCGTGATCTCAATGCAACGGTTGCCGCGCATTGCCGAGGAGTACGGGCTCAATCAAGCCTGGCTCATGGAGCAGCAGAATCGGCTTGCGATGCACGCCCTCGCGGCCGCAGACCTGGCAGAGGAGATCATTGCCGAGTGTCTCGATTCTCCCAGTACCGTCAGCGTACAGGATGCGGGGGGGGGTGGGACGGGCACGGGCAGTTTTCGATGTGAAGCAGTGAAAAGGCCTCGAAAAAAAAGAGCGCGACGACGAAGTCGAAGATGAGACGGATTGCCTCCCACTCGGCAGCGACAGGTTCCGGGGGCGGAACCGTGTTCGTGTGGCCACCGACGTCGAGAAGAAGAGCGGCGCGCGCCGAGTGGGACGCGAACCGAGAGCCGCCAAGAGAAGCTCCTAGCACGCGCGCTGCCTCGTGTGCGAAGCGCCCCCCCCTGGGGGGGGACAAAGGGTCATCTATGTGCTACCAAGCTTCGGCTGCGAAGTCCGCTCAGAGTAAGAGAGATGTGGCCAAAGTACGCCCAGATATTAGGCGGTCGGGATGTCCGCTCTACTGGAAGCAGTATTGGCCCGCTGATCGCATGCCATCGAGGAGGCACATCTAATGGAAGTCAAAGCGTGGATTCAGATGGGATGTGAGCGACGGGAGGTCACCTTCGACGTTTCCGAGGCCGAGTTCGAGAGGGTCGGAGAGGGCGGCCTTGAGATGTACATCGAGGAGGCCGTCCTGGACTGGATACAGTGCCGGTACGGCTGGGGGTGGACGTGCGGGGTGATAGAGAACGACTACGGCTTATTGGAGGACGATAACTCGCCGAGCCTGGGTGTGACTATGGAAGTCCTGAACCCCTGCACCAAGCGGATTCTCGTGACTCCAAGAGGCGAATCAAGTCTCGGACTGCCGAGAGGCATCCGTCTGACCCACTGATCATGAGTCATATGCACTCCTCGCCACGCATTATTGGCGCAGTTCTTGGCGCAGTTCGTCCATACCCCCTGAGGCCATGCGGTAGCACAGCTGCCTTGGCAGCAGGCGGAACCGTCCGATGACGCTCGCTGAGCGCCTTCGTAGGCTCGCCTCCGCGCTGCCCTCCGACGCTTCGGCGGTCACGATCACGCGGGCAGACCTCATCTCGCTCCTCGAGGAGGAGGCTCGACCGGCAGCGCCTTGTCGAGACCTTACCGTCGAGGAGATCGCTGAAGAGACGGGTCGGGCGCCATCAACAGTGCGAGGCTGGCTCCTCTCGGGGGTGCTCCGAGGCTACAAACTCAACGGCCGGGACTGGCGTGTCCCCCGCCCTGCTCTGCGTCAATACCTATCGGCTCACGCCGAGGCGAACCGCGCGGGGAACGAAGGCGAAGTTGATATCACGGACTGGCGGAGGATTGGCGGCGTATGACCGCAACGAACGGCTCGCGGCGTGGCCGGGATAGTCAGGCCATACCCGCTGAAGCAAGACGTCTACTTGCACGTGCTGCCCGCTATGCAGGAGGCTGCAGCAGCCAAGTTGGATGTGCCGCTGTTTGGCTAGTAGATCGGCCCGAAACACGCCTCACTTGCACTCAAGAATGGGAGGGATCCGACAATGGCTATCGACGTTTGGATGGCATGGCGCGGCGCCGGCACGCTTACAGAGCGGTGGGATGAAGCCACGAAGGAAGACGGCGTCGCATTGGGTAAGAACGGGATCCTGAGGGAACGCTACGTTGGGCCGCACGCGACCCACGTTCTGCTACCCGAACTCTTTCTTCAACACCATCCTTCGCCGTTCCCGTGGGCGACGGTGCCTGCCGTTTCCCTGCGCGGACGCTTGCCGCTATCGATTCTCGCTGCCGTGGTCAGCTCGAAGGAGGCGCAAGCGGGGATCGCGCTGGCGGGACTCGGTATCGATCCTTCCTGGGCCAGGGTGCGTCTTCAATGGGGGATTCACGACGATGGCATGGACTTCGTGGGTTGGGCCGATGAAGTGCCACGGGCAGCCCTTTTGAAGCGGGGATACCGATTCGATCTCGAGGCGATGCAAGAGGTGCCCGAGTGTCTGAAAGACCCCGCCGTCCACGAGCGCCTCGCCAAGACCTTTCTCATGGTGCGTTGGCTTGTGGACTTCGTCTCGTTAGCGGAGGAGCGTGAGGCCGAGTCTGGCGAGCCGGTGGAGTGTTGGGCCGACGGCTGACACCTGTGTCTGGCTCATTGCGGGAGTGGGCCAGCGAACGCCCATCGCAGTCTCGGGCACGCCATTGCGAACAAAGTACAAGAGGATTCCGGCGCTAGCGCGTTATCTGAAGGCGCTCCCGGGTGGTGGCCCGTCCACCGACACAGGTGTCCACCACTCCCAGTCGACCGGTCGATCAAGGGGCGTACTCAGGAGTTTTGTCGAGGAATACACCTGCTCAGTCGCAAACGTGGCGATCCGTTGATTCACCTCAGTGACTACCGATGGACCGACGTCTTCTACGCCATCGGAGTGATGGAGACTCATCAGCAGACTGGCCTCCGGCGACAGGGGCATGATCGCTTCCATCCAGGGCGTCGCCCAACCCGCACCGAGCCCGAAAACCGCGGGCTGCTTCATCGTCGTGGCAAGCACCACAGGTCGATCAGACGTCACAAAGGGCTGATCGGGCGTGGTACGGAGAACTCGCCACTGACTTCGCCAGGCGTAGTCAGCGACGTCGGGGGCTAGGGCCACAAGCATTTGTAGACTGAAAACCGGATCCGCCTTCACGTCGTACTCGCCCGAGAGCATGAACTGCCTCGCGCTCTCAATGTCCTTCGGTGGGTCCTCACCCTTTGCCGTGTAGGCCTCCTTCATGGTGCGCTCGAAGTAGTCAGGACGTTGAGCGCTGAGAAGGGCGACTTTCTTCATCAGGTCTTCCACGAACTTCTCAAGGTGGTTCCGGAAACCCGGAATCCGGACGGAAAGAAGCCCGACGAAGAAGGCGAGCGAGTATCGATCATCCTCACTAAGGTCAGCCGGCGAGGTGCCCTCGGCCAGCCGCTTCAAGACTGGAATCGCCGAAGACTCGATCTGGGAGAAGAACTCCTCCACCGTGTGGTCCGCCTCACCCCCTTCAAGGGAGATCGAGTAGTAGTACTTCTTCACTGCGAGCTTCTTGGGAGCGCGAGCAAAAGGACCTTTCGCGCCTCGCTTCCACACCCACACGAACGGCTCTTGGCCGTCTGGAGTGTCCGGATCGGTGAACTGGGCAAGATAGGCCCGCGGCACGCAGTGTTGCCTCAACTCGGTTCTCCTGCCCCTGCGTGAACGGAACCTTCAAAGGCCCATCGGCTCACGGCGTTTTCAGATAACGTGTCCCGCGCGGCGCGTCAGCGCCGAGCTTCAGTGGAGTGAACGTAGTGAGGGTAGGCGCCACCGGATGTTAGACGCCGATTTTCAGGTCGGCTCGCCCCGAGTCCGGGCTGGGACCTCTACAGCATGGCGATTGCCCGGACCCGATCCGCGAGGATCGTCTCATAAGACCCTTCGACGTCAGAGAGGCGATTCTCCAAAATCCGATCGAGGTCATCGTCAACAAGGGGGATCATGAGGCCGCGCCCGTCCTTGTAGGCGTCCGCGCATCGCTTCAGCAGCGTCTTGACGTCGTCAGCTGAGCGGGAGATCAGCAACCCCACCTGACCCCGGTTAGTCCCAAATCGCCCCGCCAGCTGATCCAGTTCTGGGTTCTTCACGTCCTGCGAGTAGTTCTTGCACTCCACCATTATGTACGCACACGGGATCTTGTGGACCGCATGGAGCCGGTTGAACAGGCCCTCCCCTGCTGCGTTGTCAAATGTGATATCAACCCGCTTTCGGCCCGCGTGGAGTGGAGTCTCAAGCCTGGGCGCAATCAGTGCCGGGTAGAAACACAGTTCGAGAATCCCGGCCGCCAACCTGTGATACCGTGTGGCGTCTTTGTCGCCGGCTGGGGTGGCCTTCAACTCGTCTCTCAGGTGCTTAACGACGTCTTCCAGTTTGACGCTGGTAAGCGCCTCGTTCGGCAATGACCGTTCATCCCCGGCCGCATTCGCCTTGAAGTCGGCGAAGACATCGACGTGGCGTTCAGTGAATTCGGCTAGGTATTCCTTGTCCCCAGGGGACTCGCGCTCGATGATGCTCTTCTTCGTTACCCATCGACGGATAGACCCATCCCTCCTCTTCCGCGACTGAACTAGCACGGAGTTCAAGCGCAGGTGCTCGTGCTTGAGAAAGGTGAGCACGAAGTGCCGGTGGTACTTCCCGGCAGTGTACTGCTTTGAGAACGAGACGATGCCCTTGGGGACGAGCAAGATAGGGCGTCCCGACACGACGAGGCGCTCAGTGAGGAAGTTGGTCCAGGTCTTGTGCTGCCCATCCCAGACATCCCCTGACGGCACGTCGGCTGTGAGGGGCATGCCCCACAGCTGGCACTGGTCGACCGTGTACTCGAGCAGGTGTTTCCGAATGAGCGCGGTGGCCATGTCCGAAATGCGGTCCTTGTCGATGCCACGGACGAACACCCGGGCATCCTCGAGGTCGGTCAGGACGCCAGTCTGGACTGCCTTGCTCGCAACGAGGCTGTCGAACATGTCCTCGGCAAGCCCCTCTCCTACTCCGCTCCCCTTCGGCAGGCCTTTGGACATACCCAAGCATGTGTCGTTCGGCTCACCGAGATGAGAGAAGAGCTCGCGCGCGTCTTGCTTTCGGCCTGCGCGGAGGAGGTCCAGGAAGTGCCTGAAGAAGCTTCGCACACTCGCCGATGCGTCCCCGGACCATCGATCCGATCGCTGCGCTAGGAAGTGGGGATCCACGAAGACGCGCAGATCCTTCGACGTGTCGATATCGACGAAGTCGAGCTGGAACTGCGACACGCCCAGCTTGAAGCGCTTACTGAGACGCATGTTGCTCGGGGCCCCTATTGTTTCGACAAGGGCGCCTAGAGCTTGGTTGCGGCGCCGGCTTCATTGGCTGACCCGCGCGCATTGGAGGCGAACAGGTTCTTGTCCGGAAAGCCGAAGAAAGGCGTCTCCGTTTCCGGCTAGACTCTCGGCTCCGGCCGCCTCCATGATGACCTTGCTGTCCACCGCACCCCGTACGCGAAGAGCGAGTTGAGCACCGAGGTTCGACCGAATGGTAGTGCTGATCACATCAGCAGAGGGCTTCTGAGTAGCGGCGATCGCGTGGATGCCGCAGGCGCGCGCCTTCTGAGCGATGCGTTGGAGCAGTCCCTCGATCGTCCTCTTATCTTCTTTGTCCGCTGTGAGGTCGGCGAACTCGTCGAGGACCACGACGATCCAGCCGAACCTCTTATCGGACTCGACTGCCTCGTTATACGCGGCAATGTCCGGGACACGCGTCTTGAGTGATCGACTCAAGGACTTCATCGCCCGATAGCGCGCGTCCATTTCCTCGCAGGTGCGCGTCAGCATCTCGATCGCGTCCTCAGCATCCATGCCGGGTGGCTCTACAAGGTGAGGAAAGTCTTCGAACTGCGTGAACTCGTTGCCTTTGGGATCCACGATGCGCAACTCGAGACGCTCGGCGGGATAGTGCTTGACCAGGCCCAGCAGCAGGGTCTCCAAGGCTACGGACTTCCCTCCGCCGGTCATCCCTCCGATCAACAAGTGAGGGGAATCGTTAGACGAGAAGTTGATTCCTACTGCCTCTCCCCGTACGTCAATGCCGAGCGGTGCGTACAGCCGGTCTGTCACCCAGTCCGTGGCTTCCCAGAGCGGCTCTGCTTCGACGTAGAATCGCTCTTCCTCTCGCTTCGGGACTTCGACGACTACGGCCCCGCGATCCACATACATGCGCGGCGACCGGCCTGCATCGAGCCCTAAGTGGTACTGCAGATCGTTTGAAAGCGAGAACACCGTCTGGGGGCGCACGCCCGGTCCTAGCTGAACACGAAGCAGGTAGAAGCCCGGTCCCTCCAACGCGTCCTCACCGGTTCCCTCGGGGGAGACATCCAGATTGTGCTTGTAAAACGCGTCGAGCAGATCCTGCATTCGCCGCTGCGCTTTCTCGGTGGCTCCTCCACGTACGGGGCCAGCCGGTGTTTCTTCATCAGGGGTTGGCCCGACGCCTTCAGTTGTCCCCTCCTCAGGCCGCCCCACATCGGGGGGCGCGGGAGGTCGAGGAGCCTGTTCTACCCTTAGGGGATACGGGGCCGGGTCGCCGAGACCCCGAAGAAGCTCCTTAGCCTCGTCCAGGGTGATTCTGAGCCACCGATGGCCCTCGGGAGTTCGGGCGTCTGTCCCCAGATCCGCCTCCGACATAGAGACTAAAACCCCCGTAACCGACTCGAGCACTACATCCCCCTGCCTGAGCGCCCCCTGTAGCTGCCCGTCCAGTCCCGCGAGGGGTGTCCCGTCCTTTACGACATGCGTCGCAGCGGCGGTGGCGTCCGGTGCGGTCGACGTCTGCTCGATGGCGCGCCAGACGAGACGTCGCCACATGGGAGAGTCGACGTAGCCAGAGTCCTCCTCGGACTCTTGATGGCCCAATGCACCCCTAAGGAGCTGGATCGACCGAGAGATCTGCCGGTCCGCTCGGCCAACCGCCACCTGAGTCCGCATCTTCGCCTCGACCACCTCGACGGAGAGATAAACCGTCGACCCCTCTACGCGACCGATTACGCGCGCCAGGTCCGCCCGCGGTGCCTGGTGTCCACCAGACCACTCGGGGTGCTCGTCCAGGCTGAGCCACGTCTGGAAGCCGTGAGACCCGACGTAGGCAGGTTCGAGTTGCTCCACGCGCTCTCGCGCTAGCACGAGTCCCACCATCTCCGCCGCCGTTCGACCTAGCCCCAATGATCGGAGCACGATTCCTGGCACCAAGAGCCGGGCTCGGTCGTACACGGCGGTCGCCAGCGGCGTGACATCCGGAAGCGCAGAGGACGGAATTTGCTGCGCCAACCTGCGGGCGACACGGGACTCAACGAAGCTTCGCCCGGCCGCGGAGCTCACGACCATCCGATAGGCGCCATTCGCTCCAACACCCGTCTTCACGCGAATCACATCAGGACCACCTGACAAAGCCTCTACTTGCTCGCGGCCAACGAAGGCGTCGACCGTGATCACCCAGTGGGAGCAGGCGTGCAGACCGTCGAAGAAGTCTCGGTTCTTCTCCAACGACACTTGAATCGTCACGTGGTCGACGTCATGCTCCGTCGGTGAGTCACCAACAGGCGAACCCCGGAACTGGCGGGTCGTGACTGTGGACCAGGCCTCAAGCAGTTCGTCGCGTCCTTCGGGCAGGAGCACCCTCGAAACAGCAGTGCTCAGTGATTCGCCGCCGCCCACTGCCTCTAGCCTCGTAGGTTGATCGAGCAAAGGATCAAAAGATCCGGTCTCGAGTCGTCCGTCGCGCGTACCGTCATGCGTTCTCGTGCTCGCTCCGAACAGATTGGGAACCACTGCGACGTCGACGGTCGAGGCGACAACGCCCAGGTCCGGTAGCTTCTCCTGAGGGTTCTCCCAGTGCCGCAGGATTACCGAGATCGGAGGCCGATCCGAGTGCGCGCGGTGGTCCGGGTCGTCGAACTCTTGAAGGGCCTCCTCGACCGGCCGCACCTCTCGCGAATCGACGAAGAGAGTCAGCGTCAGGGTGGCACCCCGGACTTTGATTTTGCGAAGGACCTGGGAGACGAGTCGTTGAAGACCCCGTGCACCGTGCTCTCGGACGATGTAGAGGATGTGAAGCCCGTCCGCCTTGTGAGGGTAGGCGTCCAAATAGCGTCCGATGACATCCGCCACTTCGTCGACCGCGCCGTCGTCGAGGTCGGCCAGCCATTCCCGCCGCTCGCCTCGCTCGTCCCGAAGCAGAGCGAACCGTTCGTGCCAGTCCTGTTCGCGGACCGCCACCTGGAGCTGATCACCCATCACCGCCACTGGTGGTTGCCCTTGAGGAGACAGAGCTAGTAGTTCCGAGAAGAACAGCTCGGGATTGACCGGATTGGTAACGAGGTAACCGCGGAGGGCCCGGCAAAGAAGTCCCCCCAGGCGCTCCACGTAGTTCGCGATCCACCGAAGCCTGATCGGGTGGGTCGCGAGCATCGTCACACCACTGCTTTCGACAAAGAGATCGCAATCCAGGATCCCCGCGACCTCGGGACGGGGGGCTCCCGCCGGAGGATATAGGTCTCTCAACTCCACGAGCCGCTGCCCGAAACGCTCTGCGTAGTCCCTCATTCCAGCGGGCTGAAGCCCTTCGGTCTCAAGCCGCCGTAGGATTTCAACGCGCGCGTCGACCCACTCCTTGACTACATCGGGCACCTGTTCGCCTGCCGGCCGGTGTCCGACCAGAGGCAGCCGCTGCAGACAACTCGCCAGCCAACCATCGAAGTCCAAGTCCGAGCTTGGATGCCATTGGATGGCCTCAGGGTAACCGGTTAGTCGCCATAACGCCGCGAAACCCGGCGTTCCTGTGGGCACCCACTCAATGTGACGCTCTAGGCCTACCCCGTCTGACCAACGCATCTTGAGTTCCAGAGCCCCGAAGTGCCCATCGATCCCCTCGTCTTCGGGACCGAGCTCACGCTCGAAATCGACGAGCGGTGACATATCCAGGAGGGACGCATCGACCTCTGCCGACAAGAGGTCATCTGACAGCTCGTCGGTGACCTGCTGAAGGGTCGCTCCGAACAGCCAAGCGAACAGTGCTCTCGAATGGCACGCCTCCTCGGGCGTCCTTCGTGGCTCGAGGACCAGGCGCGCTGGTTCGTCGGTCCCAGAAGCTTCGAGTAACGCTGCCCGCTCGCTAACCATGTCGGAGGCTACTCTGAGGATCTCGGCCAGCGGAGTCCTGGTCGAGGGTGCCCGGGGATTCGCCATCCGCTCGAGCGCTGACACCTGGCGAGGGGTGAGTAGACCTACGAGCGGAGCGACCTCGTCTTCTCCGTGAAGATCGTCGAGCAATTTCTGCGCATCGTCGGCGTTTCCATCGTCGATCCCATCCGCCACGTCGAGATCGTCGTAGTCCCGTACCCGCTCTCGGTGCTCGGCGGAAAAATGGTCTCGGACACGCGTGCCGAGGCCTCTCCGTTCTCTCTTGTGGTCAGTGAGCTGACGCCAATGGCGAAACCGGACGGTGGCCAGGTAGTCCGATCCGTCAGCACCAAGTAGGCGCTCGAGGTCACGGCGGATGCCCTCTTGGTCGGACTCGGCCTCCTCGTGTGGGTCGCGGAAGATGACGGCGGGTACCCTTTCCTGCAGATCGTCTCGCCACCTGTCGTCGGCTTCGAAAAACAGCCGATGCATGTCGGCCATGTTCTTGCGGAGACGGCGTCGGCGGTCGGTCTCCGAGAACGAAGCAAGGGAGTCATCCGATAACAGACCTGTCTCTGGCAACGCGAAGCCGACGGCCTTCCATACCCCGTGTGCATCCAACGGACTCAAGGAGTCGAGCTGCTCACAAACCTCGTTCACAAGTGCGATCCACTGCCTGACATTGACGTCCGTCGCACCGCCGCCCCGAACGCTCTCATGCACCTCTTCGAGGATCCCGAGGAGCAGCCCAGGGACCTCAGTCTCGTAGAACTGCCGTAGCAATTCCTGTCGGGCTGCCAGGTCGTCGATGAGACTCGCATCAGATATCGGGCGAACGGTCTGCCAGGATTGTCGGTCGGTGTACGAGTCACCCTCGATCAGGACGACCGCTAATCCCGGCTTGTTACGAAGTGTCGTCGCGGTCTCGTCTCCTCTCGGAACGACGTCTCCCTCGCGCAGCCCCTCCCAGACGCTGTTCGCAGTGACCGCGACGCGGACATCCGCCCCGCTCGTCGGGTTCCAGCCCCGAAGCGCCTCGACTAGAGCGACGACCTCATCGGGCTTCTGCAGACACGTGACGCGGATCTTCGAGCTCTGGTCTGCCTCACCGAACTCAGCCTCGATCTGCCGCTTCGCCAAGAGCGCGATCGCGCGTGTCCGGGCGATCATTCGTGCACTCCAACCATGAGGTTCGAGTCGGAGAACGCGCGGAGCAGCCCCACCTCGTCCAGCCGGGCCGTGAGGAATTCTCCGTTTCTCTGCAACTCCCTTCCGTCGACGCTAATCGGCCCGAAGGGCGCAGCACTCTCGCGGTCGCAAACCATGCGCAGCCGCTCTCCCAGGACCTCGGAGCTGAAGCGATCAGCGGGGATCGGCTTCTCCACTAGGGCATGAACGATCGCCTGGAGAAGCTGCGGCTTGAGCTCGAAATGCCGTCGGCCGGTGTTGGCATTCAAGGCACCAACCGCAAACATCGTTGTGGCGAAGAAGCCTCGGGGTCCCTTCCACCAGGCGGCTCCTCCGCTGACCAGGTCGTGTAGGCCCCCTTGGGCCGCCGCCTCGAGGAGGCTCTCCTTGATCGCGGCCGTGGCCTCTCCCAGATGACGCCTCGCTAGGGACCGGACCGGGCTCTTTTGATGACCCGCGTCGAAAGCGATAGGAGCATCCACGTCCTTTCCTAGTGCCCTCCTCGCCATCGCGAGCTGGTGGAGCCCAATGCACCACGGCACCCAATGCATCAAGCCCTCCACTCGCTCGAAACTTGACAGTTCCGGCCGTTCTAAGAGCCTGTGTACGCCTTCGCGCAGGAGGTCCATCCACCGCTCGGGGAAGGGCTCCTCGCCGCCAGCCTCAGCTGGGCGGCTCAGGCTCGCCTCCTCGACTTCGTCGCGGAAAGCGAACTCGAGGAGCTCCTTGTGTGAGGTCACCGAGGGGCCAGTCGCCTTCACGGCGTCACGTGCTGCGAGTGCTGTCAGCAGCACGCCGACAGCGCTGTCGCTGTCGCGCAAGAGATCCCTGAACATGGCCCGGGTCTCCGTGAGCCGGTCCAAGTCCGGGTCAGTGCGTAGGATCTTGTGAGCTAACCCTCCCGCGCCCCGGAACTGGTAGCGTTCGACAGCGGGCTTCCCTCTCCGGGCGACGGCATCGTAGTGGATTGCCTCGGCAGGGCTCGGGTAGAAGTGGCGCAATTGCCACTTGTCAGGAGTCCGTCGCCTTCCCGGGACAGGGGCTTCGATGCCTCGCAGCAAGGCCTTGACCGCCATTCGTGTCTCGTCGTCGGCGAAGACGCCCTTCACGACGTCCTCGTTAGCTACGAGGAGCCGTCGAGCATGATCGTGGGTCGGACGGAGATAGAGGGTGGGCCCCTCGACGGGAAGGACTCTCTCACCGCCGGGACCCAGGTTCTCTTCCAGTGACTCGAGCAACACCTCACCTCTGAGGATCGCTAGCAGCTCAAGGGCGGAGTAGAACCCTCTGCCTTGCTGGTAGAGTGCGCCTCCAAACGTGCGCTTCACGACGTCCCGGCCTCTGTCGGCCCGGCTGCTCATCAGCTGTGCTCCAGGAGGATCGTACCATCTCGCTCGACCGTCAGGGTCCCTTCGCCGCGCTCGAGCAGCACCCGAATGTCATCGCTGGACTCTTGACCTCCTTCGGCTAGGCGAGCGAGACGACGGAGAATCCTACGGCGCTCAGCGGAGTGAAAATCGCGCATCACGATTCCCTGTCCCGAGCTGAGGACGAACTCGAACACCTGGAGATCGAGAACGAGGATGATCTCCTGGGTAGGACGCTCGACCAGGACTAGGCGTCGATCGATCCACTCGACGGATTCGAGAACTGGGGGCGTCTGGCCAGCGTGGTTCTTGGACCACCAATCCGACTCGGTCTCGAGCTCGAGGTCTTTGATCCGGATCGAGCGTGCGATGATGGCTGAGTGGCTGCCTGATCTTCCGAAAGCAGGGTCGACAAGATGAAGGGTAGTCATGGAATCGACGCCGACGGCCCCCTGGATCGTATGAAGGCCCTTCACCAGATCTCGGATGGTCGAAATCACGTCCCGCACATCGGGATCATCGGCTAGCAATCGAAACCGTTTGTGGTGCCGCAGCCCAAGCCGTTCGGACCTCGCTACTCGGTCACGTCCGTCCGGCGAGGTGAGCCAGGCGTCGCGTCGCGCGGCGCGTAAATGGGCCCTGTGCGCCTCCTCCTCCTTCCGAAGCTCTGCCCGAGTATTGAGCTGGCGCGTGGACTCACCGAACAGGCCACTCCCGAGCTCGTCTCGTTCTTCCAGCTCTTGGTGGAGCCTCTCATCGATCGTCCTGATCGCCACCTTGCCTGGGTCCAGGCGGCGAATCCGCTGGAGGATCTTGAGGATGTCCGCCTCGTCGTCGGACAGCCGCGGCTCGAAGAGCAGGTTGAGGAGCCTAGGGTCATCAAGAGCCCGATTCCCTCGCTTTCGATGGAACTGTTCAACGTCCGCACACGACAAACCGCCGGTAACGAGATACGCGACCAGCACGAGTGTTTCACGGTACGTGAGGACGTAACCACTCTCCTCGACGATCTGGACGAGCTGACCCAGGGCCTCCCTGCGAACCGTATTTCTATCGGCAAGGGCTGGCGACATGGCTAGGTCGTGCCGATTCGCGAGAATCGGACATCGGTCCTGAGCCATGCAGGACGTGCACACCTTCCATCCCGACTCATGATTCAAGTAGTGGTCGAGGACATGGCCTAGGAAGCCCCCTGACTCACCTGCCGACGCGGCCTGGTAGTTGAGGTTGACGACGTGCAAGTCAGGTCGCTCTGGCAGGCTCGTGTCTCCGCGGATGCTGCCCTTCTCGAGTACGTCGAGGATGGGCCGCAGGTTCGTGGGTCTTCGCTCGACCACGTCACGAAGGCGACCCTCGTTGGCACATACGATGACGTGTGCGTGCTCCTGTTGGAGCAGTGCCTCGAGCCGCTGAGCCCCAGCGTCGGGAGGATTGAGTTCGGACAGATCCTTGATGATGCGCACCGGCAGGGTGGACGTAGCCACGACCCAGTCCTTCCCACCCACCGGGTCAGAGCGGAGCCGCTCCATCACGTCGACGTCGGAAGCATCGTGTTCGAGCAAGCGACGGCACATGTGCGTCTTGCCGTGACCCGCGTTCCCGGTCAGCACGACGAAGACACGCTCGGAACGCCCCAACAGCTCCCTCAGAAACCCCAACGTCTTAGTTTCGTATCTGAGCCTCTCACCACTACCTAAGTGCTCCTCATATAAGTCATCGGCGTTGGCGTCCAGCGGTAGATGTCGTCGCAATTGCCGGACACGCTCCAGGGTTCGGTACTCCGCCGTTCGGTCCACTTTCGCGTCGGGCTCGGAGACACCATAGACCGCCGAGCTCTCAGCCACCTTGGTGTCGACTTCTATGGGGTCTTCACTAGGAGCCGCAGGCTGCTGCGATACCCGAGACTTGGCGAGCTCATGTACGATCAGACGAGCTTCGGCCTGAACCAAGAGGAAGACGTTCGTCGTGGGTGCAGCTTCCGAAAGCTCTTCCACGACTCCCCGAGCGGCTTTCTCAAGGCCTTGTGGAACGATGATGACGCAGAAGCCTGGCCGCGGCCCCAATCCCTCTCCGATGCGATTCGCGAGGTTCTTGGACTCGGTCACGTGCTTGATGACAAGGACCTTCCCTTTGCGGCCACGGCCTTTCAGGGCTGCGTGGACATCCGTGTCGACGGGCGCGTTCGTCAGGGCTTGGATCTCCCGGCGAACGGTGGAGGCCAATGTCGGCTCCACGGAAGCCACCTCCGCAGGAGGGACCGTCCTAGCGGGTATGTCTGCTCCGAACGGGTTCTCCGCTTCGGCCGGCACGAATGCGCTCGTGATGGTCCATCCTCTCTCTCCACGCACCCCGAGAATCGTCGGCACCCGGAAGAGCGCCTTCCCCACGAGCGCCCGCCCGACTGCATCTAGTTCTACTTCCCCCTCGGCCAGCAATACGAGCCGGTCTATTCGGGATCGCGTCGCTTCAGCCACTCGGTTCCCGAAGTTCTTGGCGTCCTTCAGAGCCTTAACGCCAACGGCCTCCGCGGGCACGCCCCACTCCGAGGCGAGCAGGGCCGCGAGTCCCTCGAACTTGTCGGAGCTGCGGCTGGAGAGACTCACTCCCTCAAGTCCTTCAGTGAGCAGTTCGGAGAGTCGCTCCTTCATGCGACCTCGCCTCGCTCGCGCGCATCCACGCCTGTCCAGACTGACTCCAACCGTTCTGGGCCACCCCCTCGGGTCGCTCCCCATACAGCGTCTCGCCGGATCTGTAGCGGTTGCCACCGCTCCAGGCGCTCCCGCAAGCGCGGGCCGTCCTTGGTCTCGCACTCCCAGACCACGAGGACGTTGAACCCCATCTGTTCTAGCAGCGCCGCCTTCTCACGATCGCGGATCTGGTTTCCCCGGAACTTATGCAGCCACCAGTCGCGGTTCCGTTTCGGAACGGTCGCCCGCTCGCACCCCTCATGGTGATGCCAATAGCACCCGTGCACGAAGATCGCCCAGCGGCCTCCCTTGTTCGCGAGGTCCGGCTTCCCTGGCAGAGATCGCGGGGCGATGCGGTACCGAACCCCAAGATCGCTCAGCACAGACCGGACGACCCTCTCTGGTTCCGTATCTGATCGCCGCTGCGTCGTCATGCGCCGCCTAGTCGCGGAGTCGCTTGCGGCTGGCCGCCTCAAGCTCCTTGCTCCATTGCTTTCAGGTGGGCCTGGAGGGCTTCGAGAAACCCCTCGGGTTTCGCCAACCTCGACGAAGAAAATCGGGAGTAGAAGCCGCGCGTCGCGCGGGCAGACAGCGGTCTCAGAGGGTGCTCGAGAAAGTCCACGAGCGGTGTTCGGCGATCGCGCACAGGCCACTCGGTGACCCCAAGAGCGACCTTCGGACCGTCTCCCACGTTGTATGCGGCGGTCGGCCAGGGCTGAGCGCGAGCAAGGGGGGTGTCACCCTTCGCGTCATACTCACCCGGGTCTCGGAGTCGCCGCCCGATCCAGGCGGCGACATCGACGGTCACCGCGTTCCCAACGAGTCGCCAGCGCAGGCTGGGGCGGCCGACGGACTCCGCGGCTTCCGTCCAACCAGCGTCGAAACCCTGCAACCGCTCGGCATCGCGCAGGTCCGGCATCCCGATCCGTGAGCCGGGATCTCCATAGGGAAGGATGATCGCTGGTGCCGAAGGGATACCGACCGCTGACCCTCCCTTGAGCGTGGGGACAGCGTCATGCGCCCATCCCAAGCCCCTCGTACCCTCTGTCCAGTAGAAGCCACACGCGGCCTCACGCCACGCGTCTTTTCCCGGCTCTACGGCGGGGCCGAAGTCGTCCGCATACAGGACCTGCCGCGGGTCCTCTTCCGCCGACGCGACCAAGTACACACGACGTCGGCGATGCGGCAGGCCGAACGCTCGCGAGTCCACAATCCGGTAAGCCCACCGGTACTCAAGAGCATCTAGTGCGGCGATGACAACAGCCATGGCCTCGCCGCGAGCAAGGCGAAGCATGAACGGCACGTTCTCTATCAACAGCCAAGGCACTCGCCGATGCTTCAGCAGCCTGAATACCTCTCCGACTAGGCCCGAGCGAGCTCCCTTGATCCCCCTGGTCGTCCCGGCTTGAGAGAGATCTTGGCACGGGAATCCAGCCGTGACGATCTCCGTATCTCTTGGGACGCTAGTCACCTCACGCACGTCGCTGACCAGGTCCGAGCTCGGGAAACGGTCCCGCAAGACAGCAGCCGCCGTTGGGTCGACTTCGCAGAACAGCTGGGTCGTGTGGCCAGCACGGTGAAGCCCCAGCTCGATGCCGCCAATACCTGCAAACAGGGCAGCCGCCCGGAGCCCGGGGCGTGGCGGCGCATCCTCTCCGGCCTTCAAGTCTAGCGTCCTTTGAGCGATCTCGATCATGACCTCACCCGGGCTTCTGTCCCTCCAAAGGGGAGATCGCCCGCACCCGTGCGGTCGACCTGACAACTAGGCTTCCGCCCTGAACACCTTGGATGGTGGCAGCCCAGGCGGCTCCCGGCTAGTGGGACCTCAGCGGCGACTCGGTCTTTGGCCATCCTCTCGAAAGGGGACGGTCCTATCGCTGGCCGGAGGCCCCTCGTCGACCGTGGTCGGGTCGATCACCGGGGTTTCGACACAGTCATTGGCACAGTTCGGCGCGCCTGACCGGATTGATGGACTCTCCGCCTGCCTGTGAAGCAGCTACGCTGATCCGATGCTGGACGTCTTACTGGCCTCCACCTGCGGTACGCCCCTTATCCCACAGCGGAACTCGCTGATTGCGTGTGAACGACCTTCCAGGCATCGCCGACCCAACGAAACAGATACGTCCCGTGACCGCGGTTGTGGATGGCTCTCCCATCCGGCATCGTGAGGCGGATCTCGGTGTCCACCACGGCCCACGCGAAATCGCCTTCAAAGTGCGCCTGGATGTTGGTGAAGTTCAGGGTGAGACCGAGCTCTGCCTCCGGCTCCACGTGGTTCACAACCAGATCGTCCAGCCCGGTGTTCTGGCCTCCTCCTTCGAAGTAGCGCGCACCCTCCCAGTTCAGGAAATGCTCGTGGAAAGGCGCACCATCTCCCCGCTCCCACCCTACCCGCACGTCCTCGAGGATCGCCGCCAGGAGCTCCGGGTCCTGGACCGAGGAGTTCACTCCTTCCGCGGGCAAGTCCGCGGCGGGCGCCGTGCATCCCACGACCAGCGCCACCGCCCCCAGCGCGGCGCCACGTTTCAGCGCCGCACCCAACGAGATGATCTCCGTCACCACGGAGCTCATCGGACTGCCCTGGAAGACCAGTGGATCGCTCGGATCCGCCAGGCGTCGCCTGCGCGGCTCAGTACCATCAACTCGGCACCCCGGCTGTTGACCTCGCGGTCGCCCATGCGCCCCTGGGTCGTGCTCGTCGACCACGCCCAGGCCACGTCCCCGGAGACGGTCACCGTGATCTCGCTGCGCTCCCTCGGCACGGCCTGCGCAAAGCGCATGTCTCCCGCGAGGTGCCCACTGCGGTAGTGCTCCTTGTCCTCGACTCCGCCGGTCTCGAGGATCGTCACGTCTTCGGCCAGGAGCGATAGCGCCGTAGTCGAGTCGCCGGAAGCCAGGGCACTGTGGTAGGCATCCACCACCGCCACGACTGCGTTCTCGTCCGACTGGGCCGCGAGGGCCGTCGGCGCGGCGAGGAGGGCGAGCAGGATCGTCCGGCCCGCGATCCTGCCGGTGGTGGTGCGTCCGTTCGAGCTGAGAAGGTCCATGGTCGATGTCATTCCGAGGAAGGGGGAAGTGGGCGACGGCTACGCTCTCGCAGCGCGAGACGCCACCCGGAGAAGACCATCACGAGGATGGACAGCTGGAGCGCCGTGAGAAGCGCGGTGTCGAACCAGGGGTTGCCGGTGAATCCGAAGGTGTGGTACGCCAGGAAGGGT
>Ga0055584_100002074_pt1 | contig 19750 bp, 14 predicted proteins | sample OSDHelmetaG_FD_58716 | JGI IMG/M metagenome (GOLD analysis project Ga0055584, IMG submission 58716) | Pelagic marine sediment microbial communities from the LTER site Helgoland, North Sea, for post-phytoplankton bloom and carbon turnover... | ecosystem: Environmental > Aquatic > Marine >... | reverse complement strand
TCTGGTCCGTGTCTCAGTACCAGTGTGGGGGATCATCCTCTCAGACCCCCTACTGATCGTAGTCTTGGTAAGCCGTTACCTTACCAACAAACTAATCAGACGCATGCCCATCTTTAACCGATAAATCTTTAACATTTATATCATGAGATAATAGAATGTACTATGGGGAATTAATTCGAGTTTCCTCGAGCTATGCCCCAGTTAAAGGTAGGTTGCATACGCGTTACTCACCCGTGCGCCGGTCGCCATTTACCGAAGTAAATGCTGCCCCTCGACTTGCATGTATAAGGCCTGCCGCTAGCGTTCTTCCTGAGCCAGGATCAAACTCTCCATTGTAATATAATCTTAAATGTGTTTAAAACTGGCTGCTCTTGGAAAAAACAAAAGTTCTTTCAAGTGGTATGTTGTCATTACAATAGTTCAAAGAACGTTTTCAGACGATTCTGAAAAGAGGGATAAATCCCTAAATAAAAAAAGGCTTCTTTAGAAGCGCTCGCAAAATTAGAAATTATTTATATAATCACCAAGAAATAAAAACATATTTATAAAGAATTTATATCATATCAAAAAAAGGGTTATTTATACGTTTAAGGGCACTTTCTACGATAAACCTTAGCTTTTAATATTATTTTAAAATTTTATTTTTAAAAATAGGCACAGTACTACATGGTTCCCCATACATCAAACTAAAAACTACCTGAGATAATTTTTTTGTTAATTCAAAATAAACGTACTCAAAATAAGGAATTTCAGAACATCCTTTAATAATCACTTTTTTTCCTTTAAAGGATTTAAAATCAATACTATTTATTTTTTCTAAATATAACTTCTCCTCAAGATTCTTTCTTTCACCAAACACATGGTTTAGACAATTATTAGATAAGTAATGTGAAATTAAAATAAATGCCCAAGATGGAATAATTAAATCTTCTTCTAAGACTACATAAACAAAACTATCATTAAATTGATTCCATTTATAATTTTTTAATTTATCTCTGAATCTTTTTTCAATCAAAATTCCATCATCTAAAAAAGAAGAAAAATTAATTTTTTCTCTTTTTCCTTCTTGATAATATTCTTTAATATCTATAGTTATTAGAGGACTACTCTTAACTCTGTTTACGATCTTATCCATTTATCTTTTTTTTTAATAAGATAGAAATCTTTTATGTAATTTGGTTCAAATGTAGATAATTCCTCAAAATCATTATTAAGGAATTTATTATAGGAAAGTTCACCCATATGAATTGAGTTTGGAATGATGTCTGGTAAAAATTTAAAATTAACATTATCAGATATGTCATCAAACTTATTTGAACCACTTCCTGCAAAATAGATTATTTTATCCTTATAATTTGAAAATGAATTATTATCCAATATTAATGCGCTATCAACAGAAATTTCATCCAAAGAATAATTATATAATTTGGTAAATACTTCCATCCTTCTTGCATCAACCATTGGACATATATATGAATCTTTATTATCAATTTTTTCTATAGCAGATTTAGCTAAAATTTTTAAAGTATTTAATGAAATCAGTGGTTTATCTAATCCATAACAAAATCCCTTTAAGCATGAAAGCCCAATTCTTAAACCTGTGTATGAACCTGGTCCCCTTGAAATAGAAAAAGCATCAATATCAGAAATTTCTATTTTACTTTCTTTTATTACTTTGTCAACTAGACTGATAATAAGCTTGGAATGAGATCTCTCAATTTTAGAGTTAACGGTATTTACTAATTCATTTCCATTGAATAAAGAAACTGAACAGAATTCAGATGTGGTGTCTACACATAATATATTATTCATTTTCAGTACTAATTTTTTTTAAAACTTTAATCAAAGAGTTATTGATATCATTATATGATAATATTTTATCAAATGAATAAATAAAGGCAATATTGCATTTTATATTTTGATTTAAAATACTCTTATTTAATCTATATGACTCCTTTATTCTTCTTTTTAATAGATTTCTTTTAACTGATGATTTTATTTTTCCTTTAGCTGCAGTCACTAACACTTTATTAAAGAGATTTTTCTTTTCTAGTATATATCTCACATCAAAAGGATGTACACCTACCCTTTTACCATCTGTAAAAAGTTTATCGATTACTTTTTTATTTGTAATTCTTTCTTCTTTGCTAAATGTATTTTGTCCGATTTTGGACGATGAATTCATGAGTGAAACTTTGCTGAAAAATTATTTCTTATGTTTTTTCTCATCAGAAACAGTCAGCTTTTTTCTTCCTTTAACTCTTCTTCTAGCTATTACATCTCTCCCATTTGCTGATTCCATTCTTTTTCTAAATCCATGTTTATTAGATCTCTTTCTTTTTGATGGTTGAAAAGTTCTTTTCATAATGATAAATGTTTATTTAATGATTGCAAAGATAAATACTTTAATATATTATCTCATGGACAATTTAATATTATCTATAATATTTTTTTCAAGTCTGGGACCTAATTTGGTTACAACTTTTGAAGATAGAGCGGATGCTAATTTTCCAGATTCCTCATAATCTAATCCGTTATTTATCCCATATAAAAATCCACCAGCGAAAGCATCTCCTGCTCCTACAGTATCAATGGCATTAACTTTAAATGGACTAATTTTAATTAAATTATTTGATTTAGATAAAATCACAGAACCTTCAGAACCCATAGTAATAACAACTAAATCTGAATATGTTAACATTTTATCACAACATTTTTTGAAATCTTTTTCTCCAGTAAAAATTTCCGCTTCCTCTTTGTTACAGAAAAGCAAATCAATTTTTTCATCTAATATCCTATCAAAATTATCTCTAAAATATTTTACCATACTCAAATCAGAAAATGTTAGAGCAATCTTTACATCATTATTCCTAGAAAATTTGATAGACTTTTCTATAGCATCCATAGCTAATTCAGAAGTTATAAGGTACCCCTCAATATATAAATATTTTGATAAAGCTAGATGATCAAAATTTATATTATCCAATGAATATTCTGATGATATAGCAAGACAAGTATTCATAGTCCTCTCAGCATCAGGTGTAGTTAATACTAAGCAAGAACCAGTCATTCCAGGTTTAATATAAAATTTTTCATCCCCAGTACCTATATCACTTTTTTTAATATCCTCTAAAAAGAATTTTCCGTAATCATCATCCGATATCAAGAAAGAAAGGTATCCAGAACCACCTAATTGTGATAATATGTAAATAGAATTAGTAACAGAGCCACCTGATTGAATAAAAGGTTCTGAACCTTGAATTTTTTCAATTATTGAAATCTGCTTTTTATTATCAACTAAAGTCATAAGTCCTTTCTCAATATCATTGTCTTTGAGAAATTTTTCAGTCACTAGACATACGCTATCTACTAACGCATTACCCATTCCAAAAACATCATATTTCTTAATCATATTCAAAAATTTTAATAACTCTATCGGGATAGTCAGATATTATCCCATCAACACCTAAGCTCAAAACTCTCGCAATATCATCATTTGAGTTTACAGTCCAAGGAATTACCTTAATTTTTTTATTTTGTAAAAACTTAACATCATCATACTTTAAAAACTTATAATTTGGGCTATAAGCATATGGATAAAATCCTAAATCGTTTAAGTTAATTTGAGGATTAAAATTACCGGAAACCAAAGCAGACAATTTAACATGAGGATATTTTTGATTAATGTACCTTAATACCCTAAAATCAAAACTTTGAATAGTTACTCTATCAAAAAGACCATGAGATTCAATTACTGACACAACTAAATCAGAAAATTCTTTTACCCCAGGGTGAAATAGTTTATCAGTACTTGGTTTTGATTTTATTTCTATATTATAATTAGGTATCTTAATTAGGTTATCAGTAGCATAATCCTCAATTATCTTTATAGCATTATTAAGAGTAGGCTTAAATGTTGAAATTTTATTTTGCTCTAGAAATTGATTATTTCCAATTATACCACAATCAAACTTTCTTATATCATTATAATCCATTGAATAGAGATTATATAGATATTTATTGTCACTGATTTTATTTCCAATACTATCTATACATATATGGTAAGACATCCATGGCTCATGAGATATAATAACCTTATTATCTGCACTAATAACAACATCAAGCTCTAAAGTGTTAACTCCTATTTCTAAAGACTTTATAAATCCTTGAATTGAATTCTCAGGATATAGACCTCGATACCCACGATGACCCTGTAAATCAAAATCTATTTCTTTCTTACAAGATGAAAGGAGAATAAGAATTATAAAAAGTTTAGTTTTTATTTTCAATGATTGATAATGCTGTTACTATAAAAAAAAATGATAATGAAATATATAAGTATACGTTTACAGTATTTTCGAAAAGAAACTCATACATATTAACACCTAAAACACCACCAACTATAGGGCCAACAACAGGAATCCATGAATATGTAAAATTTGATTTTCCTTTACCATGAATTGGCAAGATAAAATGAGATAATCTTGGAATAAAATCTCTAACTGGATTTATAGCATAACCTGTAGTTCCTCCTAAAGAAATACCAATAGCACAAACTAAAGCACCAACGACAATTGGGTTAAGGCCTTGAGCAAAATTATTTATTCCTATAAACTTTAATCCAAAAAGTAATGCAAATGTTCCAATTAATTCGCTATTTAAATTTGACCATTTTGATGATATTGATGGGGAAGTAGCAAAAACTCCTAACTTCACTTTTTCATCACTTGTCTTTGACCAATGAGGCAAATAATGTAAGTAAATAATAATACAAGCTAAAAAAGCTCCAAAGCACTGACCAATTATATATTCAATGGCTTTAGCAAACTCAATTTCACCTGATGATAAAAGTCCAAATGTTACAGCTGGATTAATATGAGCTCCACTAAACTGACTAGCATAAACTGCTAATGTTACTGCTAAACCCCAACCTAAAGTCCCAACTGACCATCCATTACTATCCTTATTCGAATGAGTATTATTTAGAGATAATCCAGCATTTAGGCCACAACCAAATAATATTAACACAAAAGTTCCAATAGCTTCAGATAAAAGTTCAGTCATTTGATATATCTTTAATATCAGTAAATCTATAAATTTTACTTAAAATGATATATAAATACCTTATTATAATTTTATTATTCTTTTTTAGCTGTAAACCTATAGAGCCTGTTGATTTTGTTGAAATAAAAAATGTGAATATAAATAACTCAATCAATAATCAAATAAATATTTCAGCTGATATTGTATTGGAAAACCCAAATAAGGTTAAAATAATTATAGATAATGTAAATCTTGATATTTACGCTGAGGATATAATTTTAGTAAATATTAATGAGAATCAATCTAGAGAGTTAACCGAATCCTCTCAAACTACAGTCAAAATTACTGGTGAAGTAAACTTAAAAAATTTAGAAGAATTCTTAAATAAAAAGGGTCTTGCAATTATTCTAGGTAATGATGATATAAGCTTAAAATTTATTGGAAAAATAGAAGCAAAAGCTTATGGAATAAAAGACGTGATTAACATTGACTACTCAATCAATAGTGTTAAAGGCCTGATTAATTAAATGTAGTTATCTGATTAATGTATTTTTTTAAGTCATCTAATTGATTTTTCCATTTTTGATCTGAGATATCTGCTGTTTTTTTCATCTCTTTTTCGTTTTGTTTAATAAATGGAAATACTCCATCAACATTATAATAAACCATAGAGTTTCTTTGGGAAAAAAAGTCAAGAAGATTATGACACATTTCATTTTTAATACAAAATCTGTATTCTGAGATAATGAGAATATTATCTTCTTTAGATCTTCCTTTTATTGTAAAAAAAATTTCTTGACACTCATCTCCATAATTATCATAATATTTATTGAATTGGTTATGGGTAAATCCAAGATCTAATATTTGAGATTTGAGTTTATTATAATAATTACCATATAACTTTAAGTTTTTTGTCAAAGATTTTTTTTTTGTAATATTATCTTTCTTAAGTATAAAATCAATTACTCTCTCGCCCATCTTTCTATATCCAGTCAATTTACCTCCTGCTATAGATATGATTCCTTCTTTTGAAACAAAAATTTCATCTTCCCTTGATACTTCTGAAACTTTTTTATTTCCGTCTTTGACTAAAGGTCTTAACCCAACCCAACTAGATTCAACATGTTCTAAATTTAATAAGACTGAAAAAGTTTTATTTACTGAATTGAGTAAATAATTGACTTCTTTCCTCAACACTACTAATTTATCCTCTTTTTTATTAAATTCTGTATCAGTGGTTCCTACATAAACCTTATCTCCCCTTGGAATTGCAAAAATCATTCTCTTATCAATTGCATCGAAATAAATTGACTGCGATAGATTAAAAATTTTTCTTGAGACTATTATATGAACTCCTTTAGATAAAACTAGTTTTTTTTCTTTATCATTTAATACTTCATCCGTCCAAGACCCAGAAGCATTAATTATATTTTTAGCATATAGTTCTAATATGGTTCCATCAAGTTGATCTTTACATCTAACTCCTTCAACCTTATTTTCTTTATAAATAAAATCTATTGCTTTAATATAATTTATTGGTGAAGCGCCTAATTCATGAGATTTTTTTAAAACTTCAATTGTTAACCTGCTATCATCAGTTCGATATTCAGAATAATATGCGCTACCTAAAATATTATTAGATTTTAGTAATGGTTCTTGAGAAAATGTCTGGCCTATTGATAAAATTTTATTTTTATCTTCTTTCCTCACATTAGCTAAATAATCATATATCATTAAAGCTATTCTAGTAGAAAACTTATTTAGTTTTCCATTTTTAATTATAGGAAGAAGCATCTTTTCAGGTTTCACGAGGTGGGGAGCAATATTGCTGAGTATTGCCCTCTCATTACCTGTTTCATGAACAAGTTTAAACTTAAATTGCTCAAGATATCTTAAGCCACCATGAATTAATTTTGTTGATTTACTACTAGTCCCAGAAGCGAAATCATTCATGTCTATAAGGCAGGTATTAAGCCCTCTTGAAGATGCATCTAAACTAATTCCTGCACCTGTTATTCCACCTCCTATAACTAAAACGTCAAATGTCTTATTTGAAATGATACTTTTATATTCATCTCTTTTTCTAGAATCAAAAAAATTTATTTTTCTAGCCAATTGAAAGTTCTTTTAACAGCTTTTTTCCAACCACTGTAAATTTTAGTTCTTTTACTTTTATCTATTTGGGATGAAAAAGTTTTATCAATCTTTTGTAGAGATTTTATTTTTTCCTCATCCCAAATACCACTATTAATTCCAGCTAGATAACCTGCGCCCATCGCTGTGGTCTCAATAATATCTGGCCTTATAACTTTACAATCAAGGATATCAGATTGAAACTGCATAAGATAATTATTCATACATGCACCACCGTCAACCTTTAATGACGACAAATTAATATTAGAATCTTTCTGCATCACATCAATAATATCTCTTGTTTGATAAGCTAAAGACTCTAAGGTAGCTTTGATAATATGGTCTTTCCCTGTGTCTCTAGTTAATCCAAAAATCGCACCTCTAGAATACATATCCCAAAACGGAGCTCCAAGTCCAGCAAATGCAGGAACAACATAGATATCTTTAAGATCATCAAGGGATTTCGCAATATCTTCAGTTTCATTTGCATTTTTTATTAACCCTAATGAATCTCTTAACCATTGTATCGCAGCACCTGCAATAAAAACACTTCCTTCTAGAGCGTAAGTGATTTTATTATCAGTAGAACACGCAATTGTTGTTATTAATCCGTTTTCAGATAATTTTAGATCATTTCCAGTATTCATTAATAGAAAACAACCAGTACCATAGGTATTTTTTACCATTCCATCTTCAAAGCAAGCTTGACCAAATAAAGCAGATTGTTGATCTCCAGCTACCCCATTTATTGGAATTTCAACACCCTTATAATTATATGTTCCAAAGTTTGAAGAAGACATTTGAACTTTTGGAAGAATGGTGCTAGGTATACCTAAATAATCAAGAATTTTTTCATCCCATCTCAACTCTTTTATATTATATATCATTGTTCTTGAAGCATTTGTTTGGTCAGTAACATGACTTTTAAACGAAGTTAAATTATAAATAAGCCACGAATCAATTGTTCCACAAAGGACATTATTCTGTTTTATTTTAGATTTTACACCTTCTATATTATCCATTATCCATTTAATCTTTGTACCTGAGAAATAAGAATCAATAACCAGACCAGTATTCTTTTTAACATAAGTCTCAAGACCATCTTCTTTCATTTTCTGACATATATCGGATGTTCTTTTGTCTTGCCAGACTATGGCATTATATAATGGCTTACCTGTTCTTCTATCCCATAATAAAACTGTCTCTCTCTGGTTGGTTATTCCTAAACTAATTATATCGGATGCATTAACATTATTTTCAGTTAATAACTGATTAAAGACCTCTAACTGAGTCTCTAAAATTTCAATTGGATCATGTTCTACCCATCCTTGTTTAGGAAAAATTTGATTAAATTCTTTTTGTTTAATACTAATTAAATTTCCTTCGGAATCAATTAGAATGGCTCTTGAGCTTGTAGTTCCTTGATCTAATGCTACAACATACTTCATATCTATTTTGTTGAAATTAAGTTATTTGATAAATTAAGATTTTGAACTACATAACCTCCAACCTTCTCTCCCTGTTCTACTCCATAGATAATTGCAGGCATATAATGAATCCCTCCATATATTCTGCTTATTGCTGCCTCTTCCGATGCATGGAAGAATGATCTAAATTTTCTAGAAGGTAAGCCATAGGCCTCTTCCGTTGTGTCGAGAAACTCAAAATTATCTCCTAAAATATGGGTAAGTATGTGAGCAGCTGATCTTGAGATAACAGAGTGACCTGATGTATATTCTGGAAAAGGTGGAGTCTGTAGAAATGGTATCCAGTCATCGTCGAGATATTTATTAATAACAGTTTCAGGGCGAATAAGTATGCTTCTCCATTTCTCATCCCAACAAATTATAAAAGCATCAAATAACCCAACCGAAACCATTGTGTAGGTATATATAGTTTCCATAAGGTTAAGATTTGCCTTTTTTGATACAATCTTAGTTATACCAATCCAATGTCCTCCTGGTGTAATTTTTTTTGTTGCAAACATTGCATGTCCTTTATGATGAGAAACATAAGGATTGCAATCCCAAAAACTTGCCATATTTTTTTGCTCATCAGTTAGGTTGTTTCCTATTTCATAAACTTCCAATAAATCTTTATAAAATTTAGAGTTTTTTTCTAAACTAAATTCTGGAGGTGGTTCGATCATAAACTGATTTGATGAATCTACAACTAGTGTTCTTATTTTATTCCAATGGGGTTCAATACCTTCCATATAATCTGGGGGAGTTGGTTTCCAAGACTCATTAATATCTCTTTGAATTGTATACTTAGGAAAGGATCTAGTCTGTTTATAATTGTCTTCATCATACCACTTCTTTATATGATTAGCCACTTCAAGACCATATTCCTTAGACCTATTTAATATATCTTTAGGAACACCGTTTTCTTGAAATTCATTTAATAATTCTTCTTGAAAAGAATTAATTTTATTTTCAGAAAAAATAAGGTCTTTACCAACTGTTATAAACGCATAAATGCTAGCAATTGGAAAAGAATATTCTTTATTAAAATCGGGTTTTGGAATGGAATTTAATCCGTTTATTTTACCTGATAAGCTCTCATAATTAGGATAATCATTTATAAGAACTTCATATGCAGCTACGCTTGGGTATACATAAATTCTAGATGCAACAGGAGGTGAAAAAATGTCATATACAATTATATCAGTAAGTTTCTGCATGGATCTATGAAATAGATCTGGATCATTATAAAAATCTAAATTATTCTTATATTTTTCATACGATGAACATGAAATAAAAAATTGAAAAAAAAGTATTAAAAAAAGGGTTTTACTTTTCATTTACTAAACTTATTATAGAGATATTATCATCATTTTTTCCAATAACAAATTTAGATTTATTTTTATCTAATGGCAAAATTTTACTTATATCACCTCTTATTTTAAGACCAGATGTAGATTGGTTGATATAACTAAAATTGCCATTTCCTTCTCCTTTTAAAAGGACACCAAAATTAGAATCAAATGAACCAAAAAAAGGTGAGACATTTGAGTTATTTCCAACTAAAAGCAAATCTTTATTTCCATCCCTATTATAGTCTAATACCTGAATATCTCTAATTGGTGACACTTGAGCTAATAAAGGTAATTCTATGACTTCAAAATTATCTCCATAATTTAGTAGAACCATAGAATTAAAATTATTTACTGATAACTTTTGACTACTTGATAGAGATTCTTCAGAGAAAATCTCTCTAACATCTAATCCTGCAAAATCTTTATAATAGAAAAAGTCTCTGTTCAAGTAATTCAGTTGTTTTGATAATTCATCTTTATTAGCAATAGGATATTCTTTTGATTTTTTTTGGTATGTAATAATATGTTCCAAACTAGAGTTATTGTCAAAGTCATCAATATACATAGAGACTTCAGCTTCTTTAGATGGTCTTAGTTTAGAATTATTTCCAAGATTACCGGCAATAATATCCATCTTACCATCATTATTTAAATCAGCAGTTTCAATCGAAAACCACCAACCTTTTAATGAATTTCCAATAAATAAAGAGTCAATAATAAGTTCTCCGTTTTTATTATTAAAAATGTTTATATTATTCCAATCTCCACAAGTAACTAAGTCTTTAATTCCATCACCATTCATATCATCCCATTTAGCATCTGTAATCATTCCCAAATCATTAAAAATTCTATCTATTTTAAAATTTCCCGTACCATCATTTTTTAATAAATAACTTTTAGGAGAGATTCCATATTCACCAGGGATAACTCTTCCACCAATAAAAAGGTCTTGGTCTCCATCATTATCGTAGTCATAATTTTTAACAATAGAATTATGTTGATTAATCTCAACTAATTTTTTATTTTTTTCAAATACTCCATCATTATTAAAATACATTCTATCCTTTACGCTATTAGAGTTAACTGAAAATTCATTGCCTGCACTAACTACATATAAATCTAAATCTCCATCATTATCTGCATCAAAAAATAGGGCATCTACATCTTCAGAAAGGTAATCTTTCTCTATACTCATTTGTTGGCTTAATTTATATTTTCCTGATTTGTTTCCAAGGAATAGTTTTGACTCTTGGAAAGAAGGAGATCCTATATATATATCTAAAAACTTGTCATTATTTATATCCTCTATAGCAATTGCAGGTCCTTCTTTAGATACCATATAAGGAATTAGAGCTTCCCTATTAAAGTCATTAAAAACATTCTCATTATGTTTATATTCAATCAGATCTTCATTTGATAAATCATAAAATATAATAGGTTTATCATTATTATTTTTAAATAATTTATTGGCATTCAGTTCATACAGAGAAATAATTTTATTAACATCTATTGAATATAATTTTTGTGATTTTTTTGAAGGCCATACTACCTCTAAAGAGTCTACCATAGAAGATTTGCCCAACCCAAAATTTAAACCAGAAGATTTACTTGACATAAAACCCCTATTCAAAAAGTTTTCCTTATAAATTATCTTTTGGTCAGACCATAAAGTAACCTTTGCTCCAATGCCATTAAGGTTATAGTTTTTTCCATGAAACTTTATATTCAAATAATTACCAAGGTTTTTTTCTCTAGAATTATTTTTATAAATAAATGAGTAATCATTTATATTATTTAATACTAAATCTTGATCCCCATCTCCATCAAAATCATCATATGTAGCTCCGTTGGAATACCCTTCATAATCAAGCCCCCAGTCTTTTGAAACATCCTTAAATTCTAAATCTGATAAGTTTTTGAATGCATAGTTTGAAACTTTTCCATCAGGCATCTCATTCAAAAGATCTTTATTATTTAAATCAGGATTTTGAACAAGACCACTATTAATTTTCTCGTTAGATAAAAAATTTATATAATCCATATCATTTGGTCTTTTAACAATTCCATTTGATATATAAACATCTATATTACCATCAATATCAAAATCCTCCATTAAAGTTGACCAGCTCCAGTCAGTAGCGTGAATACCTAATAATTGAGAAATTTCAGAAAATGAATTATTACCATTATTTAGCTGTAAAGTATTTCTAGTAAATTGTTTATTAAATCCAAAACCAAGTTTTAATTTATAAATTTCAAATGAATCATCTCCGGCAGAACTTTTTAATACCTTTTCATCTTCTGGAAGCATATCAAGAACAAAAATATCAGGATATAAATCATTATTGATATCTGATATATCATTTCCCATTGAAAACCTAGATGTATAATTAATATTTTTTTCTAAATCCTCTGTAAATGTTCCGTCACAATTATTAATATATAAATAATCATTTTCTCTAAAATCATTTGATACATATATATCATCACATCCATCACGATTGATATCACTTATTGAGATTCCTAAGCCATAGCCTATATTACTTCCTAATATCCCAGATTCTTCAGAGACATCTGTAAAAATATTATTACCATCACTTATCTCATTTCTATAAAGTTTATCTCCAGACTTTTCATTTCTCTCATATCTAAGTTTTGAACTACCGTAACTTCTTTCGGTATGAACAGAATGATTAAGTAAATAAACATCCAAATCTCCGTCAGAATCATAATCAAAAAAAGCTGAATGAGTAGAAAACCCTTCAAAATCAAGACCGTATTCTTTCGCACTTTCAGTAAAGGTTAGATCTCCATTATTTATAAATAATTCATTCTTACCTTTAATGTTTTTATAACCCCCTAATCTATTCTGATAGATATCAAGGTACCCATCTCCATTTACATCTACCATACTAATACCTGTTTTCCACTCACCTAAGGACTCTACTCCTGCACTTTTAGAGATGTCTTCAAATTTGAAATTTCCTTTATTTAAGTATAACTTATTTTCTCCCTGATTTGATACAAAATAAACATCTAATAAACCATCATTATTAACATCACCTGTAGCTACTCCCCCTCCATTATAAAAATATAAATACTCAATAAGGTTAAATTTTTCATTCTCAACAAGCTGATTTTTAAAATAGATACTGGACTCATTTGGAGGAAATCTATAAAACAGTTTTTCGTTCCTATCACAAGAATAAAATAGAGCAGATAATATTAATAATAATGAGAATTGAATTTTCATTTAATAAGAGTATGTTTGAAGAGTATCATTATTATTCAAAACTAATAATAAGTTTTTATCATCAATACTATTAATTTTTGAAAAATCTCTTACTTGCCCCTTGAATAACAAACCTGACTTTAATGAAGATAAAGGATTAAACTTTAAATCTTTTCCACCTAAAAACAACTGACCGTAATTTGCATCATATCTTCCTACTTCAGGCTTAACATCGTATAAATTACCCCCTAAAATTATGTCTTTAAAACCGTCTTGATTAACATCCTCAATTTCTATGGCATGGACTGTTGAGAACTGAGATTGGATTGGAAGTTCTACAGAATTAAAATCACCTTTGTTATTAATGAATAAGGAGGTCTTTAGATTATAGACATAATTAGTTTGACTGGATTTAATTTTTGAGAATGGAAAAATATCATTTACAGTTTGATTTTTATAACTATTGTATTTAAGGTATTTCTTTTTGAGAGTTGGCATCTGCATAACTAAATCATGTCTTAGTGATACTGTGTAAGAGCTATCACCATTATATTGAAAAATGACTTGTTCTATACTGTTATTATCATCAAAATCATTTACATACATCGAAATTGGTTTAGTTAAACTTGCTCTAAACCTTGAGTTATTGCCATGATTTCCAACAATAAAATCATCAAATCCATCATCATTTATATCTTGAACTTCTATTGTATTCCACCACCCATTAGTATTATCCAACTTATTACTTTTCTTAATTTTAAAAACCCCATTATTATTTTCTAATAATTTAATTGGCATCCAGTGACCAACTACTAATAAATCACTATCCCCATCATTTTCGTAATCAATAAAACTAGCATCTGTTATCATTCCTATTTTATTAAGTTCAGGAGCAATAGAATCTGTTACATTAATAAAATTACCTTCTCCATCATTCTCAAGAATATATCCGTTAGAGGGAAGACCATATTTCTGAGGTATAAGTCTTGTTCCTACAAATAAGTCTTGGTCTCCATCTTTATCAATATCAATATTTTTAACAACAGAAGAACTTTCAAATAATCCAGCTGGAAGAATTTGTTCTGATTTAATGAAAAAATTCTTTTTATTAAAATACAGTCTATCTCTAAGTTCAGTTGAATAGACTGAAAATTCATTACCTCCACTGGTAACGTATAGGTCAAGAAAACCATCAGAATTCGCATCAAAAAATACACAATCTGTATCTTCTGATTCTTTATCTAGAGTTAACAGTGGTATATTATACTTAATAAATTTTGAGTTATTATATAAATACATACTACCTGGAGATCCTTTTGCTCCACCTATATAGAGATCATTAAATCCATCATTATTTATATCTCCTTCACATATGCACGACCCTTCGGATGAAGACATATGAAAAAGTAATCTGTCTTTATCAAAATCTACGAAATTATTTTCTTTATGGATATAGTTTATATATTGATTGGATAGATCACTAAAAACTTTTTTATCATTTTCAATGTTTATTGAAGAGAGTAAACTTTCATCATTAATATTAATAGAGGTAAGAGTATCTTTTAAGATATTATATTTTTTTGAGTAAGATCCATCATGCCATCTTATCAATAAAGAATCAATATTAATATTATCTCCGATACCAAAAATTAAATTATTATCAACAGTAGACTGAAAACCACGGATTGGCATTTGCTCTAAATAATATTTAGATTTTCCTGAATAAAGGGTGACTGATGAACCAATTGCATTAACATTATTTTTATTACCTACTAACTTTATTTTCACATAACTATTTTTAGGATATAAAATATCTGTATTATTTCTGTAAACAAATGCTTTCATATTTACATTATTTACTATCAAATCATAATCTCCGTCATTATCGAGATCTCCATATGCCGAGCCATTAGAAAAACTAGGTTTACTTAGACCAAGCACCTCAGTTTTATTTTTAAAGTCAAGGTCTCCACGATTCTCAAAAGCATAATTAGAGACAGGAACACTTGGTATAAAATCAATTAGCTTCTGAAAGTCTACACTTCCTGGGGAAGCAATCTGATTAATTACCTCATCCTGAGTTACATATTGTAAAAAATCTTGGTCAGTTAAATCTTGATAAATTCCATTTGCAACAAAAATATCCTTATTACCATCATTCTGAAAATCAAACATTAGTGCGCCCCAACTCCAATCCGTTGCCTCTACTCCAGCTAATCTACCTATCTCACTAAATGTAGAATTTCCATTATTTAGTTGAAGAGTATTTCTTGTGAACTGATTCCAGTAACCACTTGACTTAATAAATTGATGTCTATCCCAACTATCAAAAGTTGTAACAGTTTTGATTCTTTCGTCAGGCTCTGGCAACATATCTGTAACAAATATTTCTGATAACCCATCATTATTTATATCAGCCATATCAGCCCCCATCGATGCTGCACTAATACTTTTAACCATTTTTTCAAGACTTTCAGAAAAAGTTCCGTCTCTATTATTTAGATATAAATAATCTCTTTCAAAAAAGTCATTAGATACATATATATCCATCCATCCATCATTATTTGCATCCCCAACTGTAACTCCTAATCCAAATCCTATTACACTTCCATAAATACCAGCTTTTTCACTGACGTCAATAAATTTTCCTTTATCATTTAAAAATAATTTATCTCCACCTACTTCATCACGAACTGGTCTCTGATCTTCCCCAATACTTGTAATCCTAAAACCACCCTTATATGAATTATTTAGAAGATAACAATCCAGATCCCCATCTTTATCATAATCAAAAAATGCAGCATGAGTAGAATAACCTCTATCATCTAATCCAAAATCTTTTGCCTTCTCTGTAAAGGTTAAGTCTCCATTATTAATAAAAAGTTCATTTTGTTTGTTATCACCACTAATATCTCCTGAGTTAGAAACGTATATGTCCAAGAAACCATCTGAATTAATGTCAACAATACTTACTCCAGTACTCCATGATTTAGTACCTCCAACTTTAGCAGTTGCTGTAATATCTTCAAACTGAAAGTTTCCTTTATTTAAATAAAGTTTATTTTGGTTAAGATTTGATGTTAAATAAATATCTAAAAGGCCATCATTATTTATATCACCTAACCCAACTCCTCCTCCATTATAATAGTTTCTGTAAGTAAAAATGTTAAAGTCCTCTTTATAAAAAAGTTTATTCTCAAAATCTATTCCAGAGTCATAAGAAGAGATTTCTTCAAATAATTTTATTTCTTTTTCAGAACATGATATGAGTGTTATTATTAAAAAAAGATTAAAAAAATACTTAATCATCTTTTAATTTTTTTTCTATTAAAAGGTTAGTAAATCTAGCCCTAACTTCTCTCTCACTTACCTTAGTTAATGATATCCTTCTATTACCATTCACAGTAGCAAATAAATTACTCCTGTTTTTTGGACCCTGAATCTCATAAAATTCTGTTTGATACCACCCAGACAAAAGACCTTCAATTTCTTTCATCAAATATTCTGCAGAAGTTCCTTTATTCCAAGGGGCCCAAGCAGTATATGAAAATGTGGAATTAACTTCATATACGGTATCCTTATTAAATACCGGGTAAAATAACATCTCAATATTTTGACCATTAGACTCTGTTGGAATTAGATATCTCACCGAGTTATTGGATGGTCCATGAGATACTAATTTTTTTTTATTTAAATCCCAACAATGTGAATAAAATTCTTTTGATGTCATTCCAAACTTAACACCTAAAAAGAGTGAATCGTATATTACTCCTGATGATAACTCTTTCTTCTCTAAACTCAGGTAGGGATTTGTTTGACATGCTATTATAAATACACCTAAATACATAAAGACTATAAATCTATTCACCTTCTAAAATTTTTAATTTTGAATTATTTACTGCAAAAATATAACTGTCTTTGCTATTTATTTTAATTTTATCTAAATCTCTTATCTCACCAGAAATAAATAGCCCGGAGAGTTTTGAGTTAACATATTTAAACCTTTTGTCTTTAGTACCTAATAATAAGGTAGAATAACTTGAGCTATTTGGTCCAAATTCAGGTTTAACCTTTGATAAATTACCTCCAAGTATTAAATCCATAACACCATCATTATTTATATCATCAGATATAATTGAAAATGTAGGTGATAGCTGAGCCATAAAAGGTAACTCTTTAATCTCAAAACCTTTACCTCTTTTATTATATAAAGATACCGATGATAGATTATAAACCTTCTTTACTTCTGAATCTCTGATAGTAGGTGGGTCAAATAACTTGTCCATAGTCACATTTTTATAATTTTCAAACTTTAAATATTTCTTCTTTAGTGAAGGAATCTGCATCCACAAATCTTTTAGTTGTACTATTGGATATAATTTTTCATCATAATGCATAGCCAGAATTTGTTCAGTCCTTCCGTTATTATCAAAATCATTAACATATAGACTCAGAGGTTGTTCTATACTAGCCCTAAACATTGAATTTAATCCATAATTTCCTAATACTAAATCAGTATAACCATCACCATCTAAATCTTCGGAATGCATATTATTATATAGTCCATTAGTTTTTGATAAACCTAATGAGTCAGTTATATCTACTAATTTATTCTGTAAAAATTTGAATATTTTGACTGGCATCCACTCTCCTACTACTACTAACTCTTTAGTATTATCATTATCTATATCTATAAACTCACTATCAGTTACCATCCCCATAAACCTTGCTTCACCTAAATATTTTTCTGAAATATCTTTAAAGACTCCATCTCCATTATTTTCTAGAAGATAACTTCTTGTCTTAGTTCCATAAGCACCTGGGTTTAACCTTGTTCCCAAAAACAAATCTTTGTCTCCGTCTCTATCAAAATCATAACTTGAAATAGTTGAAGTACTTTCAAATGAGGATATAGTAGATAATGAGTTGGGAAGGTTTTTAAAATTTTTATCTCCAATGTTAAGGTATAACCTGTCCCTTAACTCTGGCGAAAAATTAGAATATTCACTACCTCCACTTGCTACAATTAAATCTAACTTCCCATCCCCGTTAAAGTCATCTATTAGGCAATCTATATCCTCAGAAAGAATATCTTTTTCAAAAGCAGAATTATAACTTTTAAATGATCCGTTAAGCTCTTGAAAGAAAATACTAGAGATTTGACCTTTGGCCGAGCCTACAAATAAATCTTCTCTGCCATCATCATTAAAATCTGCGACACAAGTACATGGACCTTCATTAGAGGTCATTTTATATAGAAGCCTTTCCCTATCAAAATCAACAAAATTATTTTCAATATGTGAATAATTAATCTGGTAATCAGAAGCTTTTAAAAATGGTTTATTAGGAGATGGTTTATTAATTATCAAATTTTTATAAATTCCTTCCTCATTAAGAGTATGATGAGAATTAGGTTTTATATTTTTAAGAATAGACATCTCTTTATCATTCCATATAATTTTAACAGAATCAATTACGTTAACATCACCTAAACCAAAATACATTCTGTAGTCTACTGAAGACTGAAAACCTCTCATGGGAGATAATTCTTGGTATTGCATTTTATTATCTGCATAAACAAAAACTTTATTTCCAACTCCATATTTATTTTTAGAATTAGAATCAAAAGAGAAAGAGACCCAGTTACTAGTAGACTTATTCTCATATATATTAGATAACATATTTACATTATTTACTATCAAGTCTAGGTCACCGTCATTGTCTAAATCAGAATATGCAGAACCATTAGAATATGTTAAATCATCAAGACCAAAATTTTTAGTTTCATCTCTAAAAGTTAAAGATCCTAAATTCTGAAATGCATAATTTGATAATGGCTCACTTGGTATCATATCGATAAGTTTCTTTACAGGCTCCTTTTCAGATTGAATCATATTTGAGATGATTGATGGATTAGCTAAAAAATTGACATAGTCTTGATCTAATAAGTCTTTATAAATACCATTGGCTACAAAAATATCTTTATTACCGTCATTATCCATATCAAATATTAATGCTCCCCAACTCCAATCTGTTGCATCTACTCCTGTTATTCTTGAAATTTCAGAAAAAGATCCGTCCTGATTATTAAGTTGCAAAACATTTCTATTGAACTGATGGAAGTATCCTTGATCTATAGAGAATTGGTACTTATCCCAATTATCAAAGACTGCTTTAGAGACTCTCCTGTCATGCCTATCTGGTAACATCTCAGTAACAAAAATTTCAGAGTATCCATCATTATTTATATCTGCCATATCAGCTCCCATAGACCCCATAGATGTCTCATTTACATACTCTTCTAGAGATTCTTTAAAAGATCCATCCTTATTGTTTATATATAAATAATCTTTTTCGAAGAAATCATTAGATATAAATAGATCAGACCACCCATCTAGATTGATATCACCAACAGTTACCCCTAATCCAAAACCAATATTGCTAGTATAAATTCCAGCACTAGATGAGACATCAGTAAAGTAACCGTCATCATTTCTTAATAACTTATTTCCCTGATCACTACT
>Ga0055584_100002073_pt1 | contig 19751 bp, 19 predicted proteins | sample OSDHelmetaG_FD_58716 | JGI IMG/M metagenome (GOLD analysis project Ga0055584, IMG submission 58716) | Pelagic marine sediment microbial communities from the LTER site Helgoland, North Sea, for post-phytoplankton bloom and carbon turnover... | ecosystem: Environmental > Aquatic > Marine >... | reverse complement strand
AAATGATCAAGCGCACCGGCGAGGGCACTCTCATGAATATCGGTGTAATCGTCGATTAAAGTCTGGTCGAACTCGGGTGTTGAGCGGAACCATACGTCCCGTTTCTCAAACGGCGTCGTCATGTCGGTCGTGCCAAACCAGAATTTCAGTATTTGTTCTGCGAGCGGGTCCATTTGCGGGTCTCCTAAGCGCGGCCAAGGGGGAGAGGCGATGTGTCGTTCAGCGCAATCTGTTCCTGCACCAGCCGTTCCATCATTGCCATTTTGGCATCCCGGTGTTTGTCGCTGTCCCAGAGATTATTGAGCTCGCCGGGGTCGTTTTCCAGGTCATAAAGCTCGCCCCAGTCATGACCGTGATAGACAGAAATCCGCCAGTCTTTGGTGATGAGCGTGCGCGCTTTGGGGTCCTTGCCAAGAACTGGCAGGATACGTTGATTGTCTTCTTCAATCAGGATAGCGTCACGCGGACCAGCTGAAGTCGGGTCGGCGGCAACGGACAACATGCTCTTGCCCTGTAAACCGTTATAGGGGGCGACCTTGGCCCGATCTAGAACGGTTGCCGAGATATCGATGGTGCCCGATAGCGCGTCAGTGTTGGCACCGTTTATGTCGGAGCCTGGGTCAGACCACAGGAAGGCTACCCGAACCAGTTCCCGGTAATGCGCCGGGCCCTTGCGGAGCATGCAATGATCGCCGAGGTGATCGCCGTGATCACTGGTAAACATAACGACTGTATTATCATCCAGCCCATTGGCTTTGAGGGCAGCGAGGATTTTTCCGACGCCATCATCGACCATCGCGATCATGCCACAGGTCAGCGCTCGGGCTTCTAAGGCTTCCTGCGCGTTGATCCCGTATGACATGATGCCGTCTTCTGGCGGTTTGCCTTCATCGCGTCGGTCGAGTAGCGCCTGGACATGCGGCGGTGGCTGCCAGTCATTGACGTTATAGGCCTCCGGCACCTCCATTTGCTCCGGCTTGTACATGTCCCAGTATTTGCCGGGTGGTGTGAAGGGGTGATGTGGGTCGGGAAAAGAGGCGACCATATAGAACGGCGCGTCATCGCCTGATTTGGCGTAATCATTGATATATTTTTCGGCGTGATCAGCGATCCAGGCCGTCGGATAAAGTTCTTCCGGCACTTTGGTGCGCCAGGCCTGCAACACGGAATAATCATGCGGCATACCGTTCTCGGGGCCGCGGAGATCATCGGCATCGTCGCGCTGGTTTTTGAGCCACCAGTAATAGTCACCACCGCATTCGTCGCCATGACCAAAACACAGATCGACATGCTCATAGCCATAAAATGGCCGCTCGAGCCTGGCGTCGGGATTATCCCAAAAATCCGGGCGCTCCTGTTTGTAATTGCCATCCATAAAGGCGCCTTTTAGGGCTTCTTTTTTGTCCTCCTGTGGTGGTGTGTAATCCGCTGGCGTGTCGGTTTCGGTATTCATCGGCGGAAAGGTCGTGAAATTCTGCAAATGACTCTTACCCACCAGCGCCGTGCGATAGCCAGCATCACGCAGCATATCGACAAAGGTGTTGGAAGAAAGTGGCAGCGGAATGCCGTTTTGCCGGACACCATGCGCTGAGGGAGTACGGCCCGTCATCAAAGTGGCGCGGTTTGGCATGCAGACGGGGTTGGATACATAGAAACGATTGAACTGCACGCCTGATTGCGCGATGGAATCGATATTTGGTGTTTTGAGCACCGGATGACCGGCGCAGCCAAGATAATCGGCGCGGTGCTGGTCAGTGATAATGAGAATGAAATTCGGTCGGTCGGTCATGGTCGCTGCTGTTCCCTGATCCCTTAACTATTCGTCCTTCATAACGCATCAAACGCGGCTCGCCAAACCTGCTGGGGCTATTTATCCCAGGTAAATTTCCTGTATTCTGTTAGCAACAAAGCAAAATGTTTAAAAAGGGAGACTTTAAATGGGATCGATCGACTCTGATGCTCATGTGGTGGAATGTGAAGCCACGTTTGATTTTTTGGACCCGGAGTTTGAAAAATACCGACCCCTGGTCGTCCAATCCAAACGATCTGATCATACGGTTTTTAGCAATGTCGGTGTGGCTCAGCGTGAGTTCTGGTTCCTCGACAACCGGATGCTGCCGAAGGAAGGGAATGTTGGCGCGGATACCGCCAAAGAAGCCCGTGAGATGGAAGACATTAATGGGCGCCTCAAGCATATGGATGAGCTGGGTATCGACGTTCAGGTTCTTTATCCCACTGTTTTCCTGCGTCCGTGGACCCAGACACCTCAGGTCGAATATGCCTTGATCCGGTCCTATAACCGCTGGTTGGTCAGTATCTGGAAACAGGCGCCGGATCGCCTGCGTTGGGTCGTCATGCCACATCTCCTGAATATGGATAAATGCCGTGAGGAGCTTGAGTTCGGAAAGGTCAACGGTGCCTGCGGCGTCTATATGCATGGAATCGAACATGACACGCCATTGTTCTCAGAGAAATTCTTTAAGCTCTATGAAATGGCGGAGGAACTTGATCTGCCGATCTGTTTCCATGCCGGCAACAACAGTTTCCTTTTGGAGGGCATGTATCGCGAGGATAGTGGTTTTGCCAAAGCCAAGCTGCCGCTGGTAGCGACCTTCCATCAACTATTGTTTAAGGGGATACCGGCAATGTTTCCGAAGCTGCGCTGGTGCTTTGTTGAGGTCAGCGCGCAATGGATTCCTTATGCCCTTAACGATCTAAGACTGCGCATGGCCCGTCGTGGTGAAGATATGTCTGAATCGATCATGGCCGACAATAATATTTGGGTCGCCTGTCAGGTAACCGATGATCTTGATTATGTCCTTAAATATGCGGGTGAAACTCAGCTGGTGGTCGGTACGGATTATGGACATGCCGATACCTCGACGGAGATTGAAGCGCTTCGTAAGTTGAGTTCCGATGGCAAGGTATCGGCGGAAGTTGCCGCCAAAATTTTGGAGGACAATGCCCGTGCCCTGTATGGCCTGTAAATTAGCAACCGCATCCCGAAGCTGGTTGGCCATGATGGCCAGCGTCGGCGTCCTGGTTTTTTCTGGAATGGCTGGTGCGCAAACCGCACCGAGTGCGCAGGAGATTTCCCAGTATCGAGGACTTCACGCGGCGGTAGCCAGGGGTGATATCTCGGCGGTGTTGCGGCTGGTGCAGCAGAAACGCAAATCGGTAAACGCACGAGACCCGCATGGGCGCACACCTTTAATGGTTGCCGGTTACAAGAAGGATGTAGCAATTGCGACGGCGCTGATCGCTGCCGGTGCCGATGTAAATGCCCGCGACTCACAGGCCTATGATCTGATAACAATCGCTGCGGTCGCCAATTATGTCCCAATGCTGAAGCTGGCGATTGCCTCAGGGGGTAATACTGGTCTTGTTACCAGCCCTTACGACGGGACGGCCTTGATTGCGGCGGCACATCTTGGTCATGTCGAGGTAGTGCAAACGCTGATTGATGCCAAAGCACCGCTGGATCATGTACATAATCTTCGCTGGACGGCCTTGATTGAATCGATTGTGCTCAGTGACGGGGGAAAGAATCACGTTGCTTGTTTGAAAGCCTTGGTGGATGCGGGCGCTGATGTGAATATTCCGGACGGTGAGGGCGTGACTCCTTTGACCCTTGCAAAGCGGCACGGCTATACGGCGATGGTCAAAATCCTTGAAAAGGCGGGCGCGCGTCCGTAAGTAGCGTTAAGTGTTAACAAGAAGAGCTGGTTATGTTGAAACGATTTATTACCGCAATGGTTGCCTTTGCTGTGGTTTCATTCACAATTGGGGCAAATGCGGCAGAGGGGAGCAAGCGCGTGAAAATTACAACGAATCTTGGTGTTATCGAAGTTGAACTCGCGCCTAATGAAGCGCCAGCTTCCGTTGAAAACTTTCTCAACTATGCCAAGGCAGGTTTTTACGATGGGACAATTTTTCATCGCGTGATTGAAGGTTTCATGATTCAGGGTGGTGGATTTGAACCGGGGCTGAAGAAAAAGGACACCAAAGAACCGATTCAGAATGAAGCCGACAATGGATTGCAGAATCTTGTCGGGACTCTAGCCATGGCGCGCACCAATGATCCTCATTCGGCGACCGCGCAGTTCTTTATCAATACAGCTGATAACCACTTCCTTAACCACACTGACAAAAGTCCCCGCGGTTGGGGCTATGCTGTCTTTGGCAAGGTGACATCCGGTCTAGATGTCGTACGTCAGATTGAAGGATCGACGACTGGACAACGTGATGGCATGGGTGACGTGCCGCTCGAAGACGTTGTCATTCAGAAGGTTGAGGTCGAATAGTCCCTTATACGGGTTTTCCCAAAACGGTTATTGTAGGCGGGGCGGCGTTTTAACACGCTTCGGCAATGGATGGCCGCGACCTTCGCTGCGTGCGCGTCGATATATGTCGATTGCGAGTGATAAATCTGACAGCCCCATACCCATGGCTTTGAAAAGGGTGATGTCCGCCCCGTCAGGGCGTGTGATGTCGTCATTGATCAGCTCTGAAATCGTCCGGACATTTTTCCAGCCCGGGTCATCATCGCCGTCAAAATGGGCTACGAATTCGGCAGACAGGTGTTTGATGGTTCCGAGATTATCGACGGCAATGAGATCGGCCCGATCAAAAATGTCATCGGTAAACTCACTCCTGGCAGAGACAATTGCTCCCATCGCGTTGAGATGAGAGCCCTTCGCCATCATGTCTGCCGTTAAAAACGGGACTGTGGAATTGGTGACGATGGTGACAATCGGCATATCCTTTGTGGTGTCCTCAAGCGTTTCGCAGGAAATCACTTCAAAATCGAATTCGGCTCGAACCGCGTCGGCAAACCGGTTTCGATTTTCTGGATTGCGGCTGAACACATGTAACTTCTTGAGGGGGCGCACTGCATGACACGCGGCCACCTGCGGCAGGGCCTGTTTACCAGAGCCGACAATCCCCATCTCGTCTGCACCTGCAGGGGCCATATGTCTCGTGCCTACACCGGTCATGGCAGCAGTACGCATCTGACCCAAAGCGGTCGCTTCAATTACAGCGAGATTCGCACCGTCTTCCGTCGAGAAGAGCTCAATGATGGTTTCCGATTTGCCACGGACATTGATCCAGTTCTTGAAACCGCAGATACCCTCGCCGGCGACTGATGATCCCAGCACATGCATGGCGTCGTTGTCCGCCACCATCAGGTGACCTTTGGTCATATTCTGCGCTTTGCCTTGCGATTCCAGTGGCAGGACGCGTTCGAGCGCACCGATGGCATCAGGAAGGCTGACCATCGAGGTGACGTTAGCTTCGGTAATCCAGATTGGGGAGTCGGCCATACTTATCGAAAATCCTTATTGATCAGGCGGAAAGAGCGTAAGGGATTTGATCCGGCCCGGAGCCTTCGTAATATTCACCGGTTTCGCGGTTGTAGCGGCCCTGCAGAACTTCACCGACCAACACGCGACTACGAAGGATGACGGCGACAGATCGTACGTCACTGCCCTGTTCAGCGTGTATGTCGTATGGCGGCACCAGATCGGCTTTACCAGCCTGACCCTGTGTGTTGCTGACCAGCTCGACCTTTACATAACCCTCTTCCTTACGGCTCTCGACCGCTTTAAAGCGTTCAAGCGATTCTGTGCCATCCAGCAGACCGTAAAGGACCCATCCGTCAGCATGGTCGTGAACGCTGCCTGTGCGCCCCGGCACCCGAACTACGCCGTTAATGACAAAACCATAATCGGGATCGGTATAGAATAGCAGGTTTTTACGGCCTTCGGTTGAGGGCCAGTTTTTACAATGTTCACGGAGCGCTGGATCTGGCAGGAGGTCACTTTCCATTAATTCATGCGCGCGTTTCATACGGGTTTCGTCATCCGGGAACTTTGCCCAGATGTCCCGTAAATCGCTGACGAATTTTTCAAAGGCCGGGAGCATTTTTTCACCCATCGGGTACCTCCATCACATTGTTGAAACCGTGGGGGGAAACTATCATGGCGATAGTAATCCGACAATGTGGCGGGCTTCTTTGCATCCTGGTGCCGGGCCGTTTAAACAAAGGGTTCAGATACTAGGGAGAGATGAGCATGGAGCTAGGAATTGTGGGGCGGAATGCGCTGATCACCGGCGGCAGCCAGGGTATCGGGCGCGCCTGTGCAGAAGCGTTAGCTGATGAAGGCGTTAATGTGGCCATTGTCGCGCGGGATGCTGGACGGCTTGCGTCTGTCGCCGCCGATATAGCGACGAACCGAACTGGGCGGGTACTCCCCGTGCAAGGCGATATGACCAGCGCAGAAGATGTTGAACGGGTTGTGTCAGAAGCAAATAGCGCGCTGGGTCAGATCGATATACTGGTCAATAATGCCGGGTCAGCGCCGATGGGGATGATCGGTGATATTGATGACGACACCTGGCAGGCTTGTTTTGATCTCAAACTCATGGGGTATGTTCGCTGTTCACGCGCGTTGATGGGCGCTATGCGTGAACGGAGATGGGGAAGGATCATCAATGTCATCGGGCGTGGTGGGCATTTCCCGACAGCAAAATATATCGCTGGTGGGGCCATCAATGCGGCGATTCTAAATATCACCCAGGCGCTGGCCGAGGAGTGCGGGCCTGACAACGTTCTGGTCAATGGTGTTAACCCGGCGGCGACCGCAACAGATCGCTGGAGCACACTGGTTCAGCAGCAAATTAAGATTACCGGCAAGACCGAAGAGGAGATCCGCGCAGCTTCTGCAGCGAGTGTGCCCTTGCGGCGTATCGGTGAACCCGAAGATGTCGCCAATATGGTGACCTACCTGTGTTCCGAGAAAGCAAGCTTCATCAATGGGGCGCTGATCGAAGTCGATGGCGGGGTAAGCCGGGCGCTATAATTATTCTATGGCCCATGCCCGGTAGAAAGCGGGCTAGAGTCAGCGAGATCCATCATGCGGCGGGAAAGGCGTTCCAGCATTTCCGTGCGGATACCGCTATGGCCGGGGTCGTCCCATAGATTGTCAAATTCATTCGGGTCATCCTCCAGATTGTAGAGCTCGCCCCAGCTGGTGTCCGAATAGAGCGTTAAGCGCCATTGATCGGCGACAATCGTCCGCGCACGGAAATTGGGCTCAAAACCCATATAGCCACGGCGCTGGCTTTCTTCGATGATCATTGAGTCATGACCAGGCGCACCCTCGGCGATCTGACCGAGGCTTAACCCTTGCATGCCATTAAATCCTTCGACACCGGCACGGTCGAGGAAGGAGCTTGCGAGGTCAAGAGTGCCGGTGAAAGCGCTTGATGTGTTTCCACCGATGCTGGAGGTCGGGTCGGACCAGATGCAGGGTACGCGGATCAGCCCTTGGTAATGAATCGCTGCTTTTAACAGTAATTGGTGATCGCCCATGAAATCGCCATGGTCGGTGGTAAAGACAATGATGGTGTTGTCAGCCTGGCCGGTTTCCTCAAGGGCCGTCAGTACGCGCCCAATTGCATCATCGATCATGGTGATCGAGCCGTAATTAAGCGCGATAGCTTCGCGAGCCTCTTCTTCGCTACAGCCAAATCCGCGCTGACCGGTTTTGTTTGCTTTGCCCTGATCGCGTTCGGCATGCAGAGCGGCTAGGTTCGGCGGCAGTTTCTCTTCGGGGTGAAAGAACGCACCCGGTGCCGGGACGTCGGCGGGGTCGTACATATCGAAATACTTGCCGGGCGGCGTGAAGGGGTGGTGAGGATCCGGAAAGGAGCATTGGGCGAAAAAGGGTTTGTCGCCACTGGATTTCCCCTGTCGCTTGATAAATTCGATGGTTTTTTCGGCGACAAAGGTTGTCGGGTAAAGCTCTTCTGGAACAGCGGTTCGCCAAGCCTGTGGCGCCTTGATGTCACGGTTTGAGGGCAGGGCATTCTTGGGCCCGCGCAATGAGTCAGGGTCGGGATGTCGCTCAGCCAGCCAGCGTGAATAGTGCCCTGTCACCCGATCACTATGACCAATGGCGAGAGAGACTTCATCAAAACCATAGAACGGTAGCTCCGGTTCGAAGTTCCGGTCTTCTTCCCAGGTGGGCGGCAGTTCCTGCTCATAGTCTCCATCCACCCACATATCACGTTGCGCCTCACTCAATTCTGGAGGTGGTTGGGTTTTGTTAGGGTCAGGAACGGGTAGGCCGACTTCTATGGCATTGGGTGAAATACATTGCAGGTGGCTTTTGCCAAACAAGGCTGTGTAATAGCCGGCAGCGCGTAGAAGCTGCGTAAACGTCGTCTGATTGAGTGGCAGCGGTATTCCGTTTTGACGCACTCCGTGGAGAGACGGCATACGACCTGTCATGAGCGTTGCGCGGTTGGGCATACAAATCGGTGTGGAGACGTAAAACTTGTCGAATTTGGTGCCCCTCGCTGCGATACCATCGATGTTAGGAGTTTGAACGATTTTGTTCCCGTAACAACCGAGATGATCCGCCCTGTGTTGATCATTGATGAACATCAGGAAATTGGGTTGTTTAGACATGTTTGCTCTCCGTCGTGCCGCTCAGGCGCTGAATCCGATCTCTGAAAAGAAATCATTCACGATTTTTGCACAGGCTTCTGGTTGCTCAATTTGAACCATGTGAGTGGTTCTCGGTACGGCCTCATACGAGTGTCCAAACTCTTCGTGAAGCGCTTTGTTGACAAGTCCAGGAGACCGGACGTTTGGATCGTCGGGATCGCTCGCAATGACTTTAAGGGGTCCCGGGATATTTCCGAATTGTGGGCACAGGTGCAATTCCGAGTTTGTTTTATAAACCTGAGATTCTCCCTCTGGCGGACAACACAGAACCCATTCCCCCGTTTCTATATCCTCGCGTAGAATAGAGCGTGCCATTAAAGCATGCGAACCCGGGACCCAGCGGCTTAGACTTTTTGAGCCAGCGAACTGATCTGCCAATGTCTCTACATTCGGAAACCGGTCTGGTCGGGTTTTCGACCAGTAAGACAGCATTAGCTCAAAACTCTTGGCGATATCGTTCAGCGGGTGACCGGGGCTTGGAACCAAAGGCGGATCGAAAAGAACAAGTGCATCCCATCGCCAGCCTACCGACAACGCATGCCAAACGGCGGTGACGGCGGAGATTGAATGAAACAGTCCAGCGGTTGGTTTTTTCCCGAACCTAGTTTCGACATCGTCCATTAGGCAATCCATATCACTCACGAAATAGGAAACGTCGTGATGGCTGATATCATCGTGGCGTGGGTTATGGCCATGATTGCGCTGATCATAGAGGACAAGGTCGTACTCATCAGTCAGCAATCGCCAAAAGGGATAATAGGCATCAATCGCAAAGCCGTTGCCGTGTGCGAGGATGAGCCGGGGCCCTTCGGGATTGCCGTGGCGACGGAGCCGTATAATAGCGCCGTCCTTCATTCTGAGATCTACGGTTTCGATCGGTGTCGGTATGGTGAGTTCAGTCATGCTGTACTTATACCGTAGTGGTGCTGTCTCGACACCCGCTACGAATAAATTTGTCCGGTTTCCCTACTCGTGATGATGTTCCGTTGATAACATCCTCATTCGGAACAGGGGAAATGTGCCATGTATGAAAGACCTCCAGCACCGGATTTAACCGAGCAGCAACGTTCTATTCTAGATCAGGAATGGCCAAGGTTTTCCGCAGGCGAGTTGTCGCGTCGGCGAACGGCGATAGAGGCTGTCATGGCTGAGAATGAGTTATTTCATCTCTTCCTCTATGGCGCAGGCGGTCGTGGGTCTGCGGTGCCATGGCTAACGGAATGGCCGGTAACGACAGAGGTGGTCGCAATCCTGACACCCGGTGAAACTGATTCACTATTCATACAGTACTTTAATCATACGCCATTTGCTGAACGATTGATTTCGAATGGAGAGGTGAATTGGGGTGGCGCTTCAACGATCCAAACAGCGATTGAAGAATTAAAAAAACGAGGGGCCGCCGGCCAGAGGATTGGTGTCATTGGCGGGCTTCCGTTCGGTCCCTATGAAGCGCTCAAGGAATTTTCCGGCAAGGTTATCAACTTAAACCCGGCCTATACGAAATTGCGGCTCGTGAAATCGGATGAAGAATTGGACTGGTTCCGGATTGGCGCGGCGCTTTCTGATCTGGCCATCGATGCCTTGCTGGCAGAGATGAAACCGGGGCAGACCGAGCATGAGCTTGCGGATATCGTCGAACATGCTTACGTGCCGCATGGCGGTAAATCGGGTATACATTTTTTTGGAGTCACCTCGATGGCCGACCCGCATTTGTATGTACCGGCGCAAATGACCAGTAATAGACCGGTCGCAGACGGCGATATCGTCTTTACAGAAATCACCGCGTCTTTCTGGGATCATTCTGGCCAGGTATTGCGTAGCTTTTCAGTCGGTGGTGAGCCAACACCCCTCTATCAGGAATTGCATGACACAGCTGTGGCGGCGTTCGACGCAATATGTGAAGTGGCGAAACCGGGCAATCGGCCAGAAGATCTTATCGTGGCCGGGCAGTTAATCGAGCGGAATGGGTTTACAATCTGCGATGATCTAATCCATGGCTATGGCGGTGGGTACTTTCCACCGGTCTTGGCAAGAGCCTGATCCACGGCAGGTACAAAGTATTTGATAAATGTTTTGACCCACAGCGCTTTGGCCGGGTAACCGTCAATCGCGGTAAGCTTGATCTCTTTCTGGGCAAGCGCGGATCCACTAAACGCTGTAAGACTCATGGCGACGGCGGCGGCGAGGCCGGTCGTTCTTCCGAGTTTAAATTTATTCGCTAACATATGCTTTCTCCCAATTGTTGCTTGGGTTTTTGATAGTAAAGTCGAAATAAATACCATTGTCAATTAAATATCGAAATTATTTGATTGTATTCCCGACTCTGGTTCGGCTTTAATATGGTTAAGGGAACGCAGTAGGCTGGAAATACGGGAATTGCAATGCCACCCAATGATGAAGTGCTGACACGGATTGCTGAACTAGCGGAGCAGGAACCCGCAGGAACACTGGCGTCGTCAGTTTATGACCGATTGCGGGGTGATATTCTGTCTGGTTCCCTGCCGCCTGGAGAAAAGCTCCGGACTGAAGCATTGCGGTCACGTTATGAAGTCGGCAACAGCCCAATCCGTGAAGCTCTGAACAGGTTATCAGCGGACGGTCTGGTGACACGCGAGGACCAAAAAGGTTTTCGGGTTGCTTCTGCCAGTCGGGCTGATCTTGAAGAGTTGGTAAAAACACGTTGCTGGCTCGAAGAAATAGCGTTGCGGGAATCAATTGCCAATGGTGACGATGACTGGGAAGAAGGTCTGGTTCTGTCATTTCATCGTTTGTCGCGTGTTCGTCGGTCGGCCAGTGAAGATCATTATACTGTCAATCCCGAATGGGAACGGCTGCACCGGGCGTTTCATTTGGCTCTACTGTCCGCCTGTGGCTCCCGCTGGCTGCTCCAATATTGTGCGCAGCTAAACGATCAGGCCGACCGATATAGGCAGCTTGCTATCGTCGTCAGCTATCGCAAACGTAATGAGCTGAACGAACATGAGGCGATGATGAAAGCGGCAACCACCCGCAATGCAGATGAGGCCGTTTCACTTCTCCTGGCGCATTATGAGCGCACCGCCGGAATTATCCGGGAATCTATTTCAGAATTTGCGGCAAATTGATCATTCGTAAATTCCAGGCGGTTCTGCTGAAATAAAATGACCGCCGAAGTCGGAGACAACGGCGGTCAATTAAATATCTAACGTTGATAGGACCCTTAGGGTTTGGAAATTTCCCAAACCTCTTCGATGACAGTGCCGGACGCCCGGATCACCTTGGCAATCGGGCAAAATTTTGCGAGGTCGGTTTTAACCTTTTCCAGGGTGGAATCATCGACATCCGCTTTGCCCTTGATCGTCAGAACAATCTTGGGGAAGGGGACTTAAATTTCTTCCTCAAACATCACGCCACGACGATCAAAATCTGCAAGCGCATCGACGGTCAAGTCCTCGAAATGGACACCTTGTTTTTCACCGGCACGCTGACCAATAACATTTGTGCACCCAATGAGGGATGCGACTAGCGTTTCGGTTGGCGACAGCCCCATATTCGTTCCACCGCGCTGGGTTGGCTCATCAATCGTGACATCGACGTCACGAGTTTCAATATTCGTACGGGCATGAGAAATGGATTCGCCGTTCAAAGTATATTGAACGACCATCTTGGGTTTTGCATCGGCCATAACTGATCTCCTTAAATGGAATTAAATCACGTCGCAGACTTCGTCGAATTCAAAGCGCGGCAGTTTCTGGAACAGGCCTGACGTGTCGCCATAGCCAATATTGCACAGGAAGTTTGATTTCACCGTCGTGCCAGCAAAGAATTCTTCGTCGACTGCCTGATTGTTGAAGCCCGACATAGCGCCAATATCCAAACCCATAGCGCGGGCAGCGATAATGAGATACGCCCCTTGCAAAGTACTATTTCTGAAACTGCCGGTTTCAGCGGCAGCAGGATTGCCCCGAAAGTTGCCGGTCATGTCTTTATGCGGGAACAGGCGTGGGAGATGCTCCCAAAACATTGTGTCATAGCCGATGATGACGCAGACCGGCGCTGCTTCGATCTTCGTGGCATTGCCTGGGGCGACGCAGGGTATCAGGCGGGCCTTAGCCTCGGGAGTCCGGCAAAAAATAAACCTTGATGGCAGGCAGTTGCCGCTCGTCGGGCCATTTATGACAGCTTGATAAAGCGTTTGGATTTGTTCGTCTGTGACCGGCCTGTCAGTCCAGGCGTTATGCGTCCGTGCTTCCCGGAACAACAAATCAAGACCATCATCGCCGATGTCAGTTATACGCTTGCGCAGCGCTTCAACAGATTCAATCGCTTCTTGTACGGGATCCATTAATTTTCCTCTCCTGGCCAATTAGGCTATTATGACTTCGTCTTCAATCGGATTCCGCAGAATGCCGATTTTTTCGATTTCGACTTCACAGACATCGCCCGCTTTCATCCAAAGCTGAGGCCGTCGGGCATGGCCAACCCCGGAAGGTGTCCCCATGACCAGAATATCGCCGGGCTCCAAGGTCAGGCATTCGGTCAGCAGCTCAACAGTTTCCGCTACGTCAAACAGCATATCGTCAGTGTTGGCATCCTGTAGGACTTCGCCATTTAGGCGCGTCTGAATACGCAGTCCATTGCCACCAGGGGGAAGTTCATCAGCAGTCACGGTTTCGGGACCAAAGCCACCCGTGTTGTCGAAGTTTTTACCGATGGTCCATTGTGCCGTCTTACGTTGATATTCGCGGATCGAGGCTTCGTTAAATGCCGAGTAGCCCCAAATATAATCAAGCGCGTCTTCCCGTTTTACATGGCGCGCTTGTTTGCCGACGATAGCGACCATCTCAGCTTCATAATCGAGCTGTTCAGAAACAACTGGCCTTAGGATGGGGTCACCATGGGCAACCAGTGTGGAATTGGTCCGCAAAAAGAATGATGGATATTCGGGTTTGTTATGCCCGCCTTCGGCGGCGTGATCCGCATAGTTCAGCCCGAGACAGATTAGTTTCCCAGCATTGGTGGATGGCGGAAGATATTTGATGCTGTCGAGCGATACGCGGGCATCGTCGCCAGCGTTGCTTACCGCAGTGGCGATTTTGTCGATGCCTGCTTGGCCGAGTTTGATAACACCCGTAAGGTCGCCCGGTAAATCTGGCGCAGCAATGGATAGATCAACAACGCTGTCACCATCGCGAGCGCCTAAGGTGGCGGTCCCATTTTTATCAAAAGCAATCAGCCGCATCTAAATCTCCTATCTGTATGCATAAATATCGATAAAAAAACGATAGTCAACAAAATATCGATTTTTTAGATTCTGGCACTCATATTAGTCGTATTCTTCTTAAGTCGCAATTCTTGGAACCGTTCTGGCGTAAATAGCGAGTGCCAGGAGCATTACGAGTAGGCCGCCTCCAACGATATAGAAACTTTCCTCCCGGCCATAAAAGTCAGAGGTGAAGCCGATGATCGGCGGAATAACAATGCCGCCAAACCGGTTCATGGTTTGGCGAAGCCCAACGACGGTGCCCTGTTGGTCTCTTGTCACCGAAATTGCCTGTACTGAAAAGAGGATTGGTTGGGAAACACCTTGTGTTACGCCGCGGAATAGCTGACCGATGAGCAGGAAGCCAAAGATTGACCAGGTTGTAGAGCCGAGCCCTCCAAGGAGTGGTGTCGCGCTTACCAGTGTGATGGTAATGAATGTCGATATCACCAAAACCCGGATTGGATCGAACCTGCGCATAATACGTCCGGAGTACCAGGAACCCATTGCACCGGCCATTTCAATCGCCGCAAACAACAGCCCGATCTTGGTAGCGGTAAGTCCCGCATCCTGCGCGAAGGTAACGTAAATGGTGGTTTGTATGCCGTAGGTCGAATTACGGACCAGCATGGCGACTGCCGTAAACGCGACAGCGGGGATCGCCATCAAAGCAAAAGTCGCCGTGTAATCAGATAGTTTCGGCATGATGTCCATGAGCCGAAATTTAGGAACATTCTGTGTCGGGTCATTTGGGTCTGGTGGTGGGTTGGGTTCTGGCGCGCGCCACAGGGCATATACCGCTCCAACAGCCCAAAAAGTTCCAAACCCGTATGCGAGCCAGGCGCCACCCACGTCAAAAAGAAATCCCGCACAAATTGGAGCGATGGTTGTGCCAATTCGGGCGAACGTGCTGAAGCGACCGATATATTCGGCATCACCCTGGGCGACGCGCGCAATCAATGTTTGGGCCCCGGACCAGCCCAACGAAATCGCGAATCCGCTAATGACTTGAAGAGCGAAGAGTGCCCAAAATGTTGAGAGCAGCGGAAACAATGGGGCGCATAGGATCACTGTCCCGGTAAACATTAGTGTGACGCGACGGGTGCCGAAGCGATCCATGAGGGCGCCGCCATGGATAGACAGAAATAATGAAAGCAGAGATCGGGCACCAACGAGAGTGCCTATTTCGCCGTCGGACATGCCCAATGACTCTTTGGCAAAAATCGGAATCAAAAGCACAAAAATATCGATCAACGCCATGCTGAATATGCCAAAAGCATAAACGGCATGAAGATCTTTTTTAGTGGGGCCCACGGGATTTTCCAGGGTCAAACCACAACTCGGATGATAGATCGCATTTTCATTTTATTTATATGAGGCATGGGTTCGATTTGTCGGTGATGAAGGTCATTCTACAGGGGAATCGTGTGTCTGGAAGGCTTTGTCCGGTGTTTGCCGATAACCGTACCCGTTAATAATTTGTCATCACTTCACGCCGATACTCTACCGAACGACTACTAGGTGGATGACATGCGTGTTGTTAAGGTAAAAAGTAAAGAGCGGCGGCGGGACAGACGTATCCAGGAGATACCGTTAAAAATCGATCTCAACGGTAGCAATTATGAAACGGCGAACTGGAGCTTGGGTGGTTTCCTACTTTATTCGTTCTACGGTGATTTCCAAATTGGTGAGACGCCAGTGGTCGGTATTAAGGCTGAGGTTGGTGACCAGGTTTTTCAACATGTCGTGCGGGCGGAGATCGTTCGAATTGATTTCACGCGTAAAATGCTGGCGGCAAACTTTGTTGAACTCGATGATGATATCCTCAATACACTGGAAGGACTGTCGACAGGGCGGCTTCGTCGCGAACTACTTCGCAAACGCAAATCCGCATAACCTTCCGGTCCTGCGCTATCTGTAAAATTTCTCGGCGGCTTCTTCTGAGACATAGCCTTCAGCGATATCATTTGCGAGAGCTTTGGCATCCCGTTTTTTTGGATCTCCGTAACCACCACCGCCCGGCCCGTTAACCCGGAACGTCGTGCCTTCGGGTAATGTCATGCGAGCTGAGGATGGCATTTGCTGCTCGTCTGGTGTTCCCGGGTTAACGACAAACCGGCTCGGCCCGCCCGGCATTCCGCCTTGTATACCGGCGGGTAGCTCAATCGACCGGTCGGCACGATAGACGATCTCGGCTGGTTCGAGCATTTCATATTCACGGACGAAGTTTAATCCGCCGCGAAACTCGCCGGCGCCACCAGAGTCGGTGTTCAGGCTGTATTCGCGGATGCGACAGGGGAATTCAGATTCGATGATTTCGACCGGGGCCGCAAAAAGGTTTGCTAACATGACACTGGCACCGGAGGCCCCGTCCGCACCGACGCCAGCACCATAGGCCGAGCCAAAAATTTCATATTGATTGCCGCGTTTGGGTCGCGTGTCGCCTTTCCAGGCAACGATGATAGAGCCACCACTGCCGCCTGAATGGGCAATTGCCCGACCCGGCAGGAGCGGGTCCATGGCTTCCAATATAACGTCACAAAGTTTCAGACAGCACTTCATATAGCTGGAGCAAGGACGGGGTGGTTCGGCGCTCACCACGCTGCATTCGGCAAACTCAAAACTCACGAGATCACGGATACCGTCGCTATAGCGTAGGTTGGGGTCAATCAGTCCAATCAAACAGTAATAAACGCAGGCCTCAACCATCGCGATGCGCAGATTAACCGGCCCTTGGGTTTGCGGGTCACAGCCGGTAAAATCAAAATGCAGCTTGCCGGATTTGATGGTGATCTTGACGTTAAGCTTGACCTTGGTCGTTTCATCGACACCGTCATGATCGAGATAGCCGGTCGCTTCTGCGACCCCATCGGGGATGGATTTTAACGCGGCACTAAATTCTTCACCCGAGGCCGCGATCATGGCATCCATCGCTTCCAAAACAGTGTCGACACCGAAGCGGGCGCACATCTCCTGCATGTGTTTGCGGCTAATACGGGTGACGCCGATCTGGCCGGAAATATCACCAAGCACGACATAAGGCGCGCGGGTATTGGCGGAAATCAGCCGCATCACATCATCGATTGGTTTGCCTGCCCGGTGAATGCGGATCGGCGGCAGCATCATACCTTCGTGATAAAGCTCTGTTGCTGAGCCATAGGTGCTGCCGGGAACGGTGCCCCCGACATCGGCTTTATGAGCGATGGTTGCCGCGAAGGCGACGAGGGTGTCCTCGAAGAAAATCGGGGCGATGAATCCCATATCGGAGGCATGCGGCATGTTGCCTTCGTAAGGGTGATTGGTAACAAAGACGTCGCCATCTGCGAGATCGTCGAGGCCGTAAATGTCTTTGATACGTTGGACGAGATGGAAATAGACCGGTGAATGAAAAAACATCCAGGGAGCCACCAACAGGCGACCATTGGGGTCAACGATCACACAGCTGAAATCACGGCTTTCGCGGACGATGGTTGAATATCCCGACCGATAGAAATGGTAATCCATTTCCTCCATCAGGCTGGCGATACGGTTGCGCAGGAGTTCGACAGTAATGGGATCGACAGCCATGTTACGCGTTCCTTTCGCCAACGATATTGCCAAAGCCGTCAAGCTTTGCGGTCCACCCCGGCGGCAATACCGTGGTTGAATCGAACTGTTCGATAATGGCGGGACCTTCAATCAAAGACGATTTCAGTGAGTCGCGCGTATAGATCGGCGCGTTGTGCATCTCCTTACCATCAAACGTGACGTCGCGCGTTCCAACAGGCTCTGTTGTGCCATTTGGGATTTGGCTTTCCGGCAGATCTTGTTTTGGCACAGGGACCCGTATCCTTACCCGATAGCTGACGACTTCAATTTCCTGATCTCGGGCCGAATGGCCATGCAGCGTTTGATGCAACTCGTGGAATCGTTCCTGAACCTGTGCAAGCCCCTTTGTCGTCATGGGGCTGGAGCTCAGCCCCTCCAGAGGAGTTCGAATTTCGTAGCCTTGACCGGCATAGCGTAGATCAAGGTCGCGGATGAACTCTCGCTCGTGGTCTGCGAGGCCTTCTGCAGCGAGATCTGCTGCTGCCTGTTTTTCCAACTCTGCAAAATAAGATTCTGCGTGATCAGCTTCCAGCTGGTTAATCTCGCTAATGTCGGATCGGATATAGTCGTGGACAATGTCAGAACATAGCAACCCGAGAGCAGAGAAGGCACCGGGGTTTGGCGGCACCAGAATACGGGGGATGCTAAGTTCGTCCGCCACCATGGCGGCGTGGACGGGGCCGGCTCCGCCAAACGGCACTAACGTAAAGGAGGCTAAATCAATCACCTTCTTTGCCGCCTGAACGCGAATTTCATCGGCCATGCGGGCATTGATCAGCCGCACGATCCCGGCGGCAGCTTCCTGGGCTGAGAGTCCCATCGCGTCGGCGAGTGTATTTTTAACAACGGCAAGGGCGCCGTCACGATCCAAGGTGGTTTCGCCGCCGAGCAGATGCCCGGGATTTAAAAATCCACAAATAAGGTCTGCATCGGTGACCGTTGGCCGGTCCCCACCATTGCCATAACAAACCGGTCCGGGATCGGCACCGGCGCTATCCGGCCCAACGCTCATAAACTTGGCCGCAGTCAGACGGGCAATCGTACCGCCTCCGGCAGAGATAGTGCTGATGTCGAAGGCTGGCACATCGAGGCGACGTTCAGCGATCATACCCTCGGTTACCTCTAGTGGCTTGCTGTCCTGAATAAACGCGATATCGCAGCTGGTGCCGCCCATATCCATAGTAACCACCTGCGCCCAGCCCTGCTTTTCGCCGAGAACATAGCCGGTTGCCTGCACGCCAGCCGCTGGGCCTGACAGCAATGTCTGAACGGTGCGACCACCGCCTGCGGTTGCGCCGAGCGGCATGACACCGCCGTTCGATTGCATCAGAAAACGGCGGGCGGTTTCAACGCCAGCCGTATCAAGCCCGTTATCGAGATCATCAGCATAGCGTGCGAGGCCAGGTTCAAGATAGGCGTTGAGCATCGTTGTCGACATACGTGGCCATTCGCGGATACGTGGCAGAACCTCCGATGAGAGGGATACATAAGCACCCGGCACTTCCTCGCGAATGATTTCAGCGGTGCGTTGCTCATGGGCCGGATTCATAAAGGAAAACATGTAGCAGACGGCAAAGGATGTTGCGCCTTTGGCTTGTAATAGCCGGGCGGCTTCCCGTACCTCATTTTCGTTCAGCGGTTCGATTTCGGTCCCCGAATAATCGATCCGACCGGTAATCTCGCTGGTCATTTGTTGTGAGGCGAGCATCGTTGGGCGCTGGAATTTAAGCTCGAACTGATTACTTTCGCGGGCCTGGCTCTGGATCACCTGAATAGCCCGGAAGCCTTTGGTGATGAGCATGCCAATCGTGGCACCTTTCATCTCCAGCAAGGCGTTGGTGGTGACGGTGGTGCCGTGGCTGAAGAAATCAATATCCGTCGCCGATACACCGCGCAAAAAGAAGCGCTGAACGCCATCGAGAACGGCGAGAGACGGATTCGAAGGGGTCGAATGAACTTTCTCAATCAGGATTTCATTCGTCTCGCTATCTGCGAGCACCAAATCGGTGTGCGTGCCGCCGACATCGACACCCAGTCTGTATTTAGCCAAGGCGGACTCCTTCGAGAAATGCGATGATCAAAGCGTTATTGTAGCAATTCCTGGCTGATCCACCGTCCGGCAGCTGTCAGGGCTTCGTCACCATGGACACGGCCTTTGATCTGCATCCCAAGTGGCATGTCTTCTACCGTCATGACGGGCAGAGAAATCGCCGGCATGCCGATAATCGAAGACGCCTCGTTATAGATCGCGCTACCCTGATCAATGCCCACAGGACCCGGCCCCGGTGACGCCAGCGTGACCATCGCATCACAACGGCGCGCGAGCGCGTCGTGCATTTCGCGCCAGTAAACCCGACGGGCGAGGGCGGCCCGGTATTCTGCCTGTGTCAGTCCGGCCCCTTCCTG
>Ga0055584_100002072_pt1 | contig 19752 bp, 25 predicted proteins | sample OSDHelmetaG_FD_58716 | JGI IMG/M metagenome (GOLD analysis project Ga0055584, IMG submission 58716) | Pelagic marine sediment microbial communities from the LTER site Helgoland, North Sea, for post-phytoplankton bloom and carbon turnover... | ecosystem: Environmental > Aquatic > Marine >... | reverse complement strand
ATATCAACCGGCTCAAGTTCGCCCTGTTCGTTCTCGGTTTCCCAAGTCAGTTCAAAGTCAAAAGTGGTACCCGTGACAAGAGGTAAATCCTGCTCATCCATAAAGCCCCCTTAACTATGTTTCTTTTCCAAATCAAGCAATCGGAACTCTTGCTGAATTTGCCGGTGCATGGTGTCCACTTGAGCCGTGGCCATTTTGGTGAATTCCTCATCAATCAAAATGTTGAGGTTTTCAGTACCCACAACCACCGTCACCGTATCACTGGGCAAAGCGCTCAGGTCTAAAGTGATAGGCTGAATACAGTGGCCATCTTTGGCTTTATAGTTAAGCGTGGTATTAGGCGCAGAAATAACACCCAGCAGGGTGCCAGTCTCAAGCCAAAAGCCTAACTCTTTAACCGGGTATTCTTGCGGTCCGCTGAATTTGCCAACGGCCTGCAGCTGATTACCGCCCAGGTCTTTATATTCGCCAAACTCTACCCGCTGAATTTCATTCACCAAGGTGGTTTGGTCTGGGTTCGGGGTATAAGCACGGTCACCGGCTGATACCCATTTAAGATTTAAGTTAATCCCTTTGGACTTGGCGCTGATACATTCATCCAAGCCCTTACGGGTGATCACTAATTTCAGTTGGTCGCTCATTCTAGTTACCTTATAAAACTGCTTTTGCGCTAACGGCTGAAACCGTAAAACTGTAATGGGCTGCTACCGCCGTAATACCCAACTGGCCATAACCTTTAATAACTGGCACAACGGCCTGCAGGTTTAGGGGTTGAATGTTTACCGCTGGCGGCACTGCTGCAGCAACGGATAAGGACAAATTAGCATCAGGCATTGGCCAAAGGCCTGCCTCTCCACAGGTGTCTTTTATGTTAGTGGTTGGCGCTCTTGCTCCTGCTAAGCCCAACCCCGTTTCAACACCAAACATTAAGGACAGTTCAATCTGGTCCCGTTCTGATTGGGTGTCTTCTATATAGGCCAGCAACTTTTTCACGTTGGCCACATTCACCGGCTTATTGCCTTTTTCCCAGGCAACAATCTCCAAGCTGTAAGGCTGGGCTTGCGGTGTCTGTTTATACCAGGGCTTAATCTCACTCAGAAAGTCGAACGACTCCAAAGCCATATTTAAGCCGGCACGGGTACCGCTTAGCCGGCGAACCTGCCAAGCATTACCTGCTAGGTTTCGTTTAACATGCTCAGGGTCAGCCGTATCCCAAACGGGCAGCTGACGCTCAGCGGCCAGATAAGGCACCACATCGATGTTGGTTTGCCAAGCATCCAGCAACTGGGGATAAGGATGAGGAACAGCATAAAGCTGCTCACTTAGGGACAACTCCAGCGCCCTTTCCAAAGCGCTCCGGTTGTCCGGCAGCACACTATACGTTTTCAGTGCTGACGGTAATTTGGACTGACTCAAGGTAAGGCGCCTCACTATGGGCACAGCGCAACGGCTGAGCTGGTTGGATTATGTCCCCTCGATGAGCGCCAGTTGTTTTCAGCAAAACACTGTAAAGCATGGATGGCTCAATGCTGCCACCAAGACGGTGCTGAGTAGCCGCATAATCTTGCACAGCTTTCTCAGCGGCTAACTTAACCACCTCAGAATCAGGCCCTGGTCTAATGTAAAGTTGAGCTTCACATGACCAGTTTTGAATGGATGGCTGTTTAACGGTTATCAGGTCGGTCTCTTGGGCAATATCATCACGCTCTAAATACTCTTGCGTGGCATCAATCAGGGACTGCTCAGGCACGCCGTTCCCAGCGTGTGCCAGGATAAAACAATCAACAACGCCAGGCGTTACCCGTCTGGCTTGTGCATCCTTGGTTAGGCCTGCCTGTTCATGCTCTGTAAATTCATACGTAACCACCACCTTGTTAAGCTCTGGGCTTTCCACTTTGACCAAAGGCCTACCGCCTAACGTCATAGCATGAAAACGATACCCGGAGCGGGTGCCGGTACTGGCCAACGCATAAGCGGCCAAGTAATAACGGGTTAACAATGATTCATTGCTTTCCATTGATGGCGGTACCACAGGGAACGCATTTGGATCACCTGGATTAAGAATCTGACGCTTAACACCTAATTGGCTAGCTATCAGGTCCACCATTGCGTTATCCGTGGCATACATGCCAAACATCTGCTGAGCTTGGGAATTCATCTGCCTAAAGTGACTCTGCAGAATGACAGAAAACGCTTCTGTAAATTTGGTTAGCAGTTCAGCCTCATTTTCAAAGGTCTCACGAACGGCATCAACATCAGCCGGCGCATTCTCTTGCAAGTACGCCAACACATCAGACTTAACACTGGCCAGCAGCACCTCAAAAGAGGGGGTGGTAATAATGTCTGATTTAGGTAAGGGGTTTTGGTGTGGAAACATCCAGCGGCACCTCAAACTTAACAGGACGCCCTTGCCACTTACCTTCAAAGTACAAACTCAGGCCAGTGGCGTGGCGCTTGGCTATGCAACTGCTAGGCACGAAGTCCTGCAGCCCGTTAGCCGGGTTATAAAAAGCTTCTATTGAAGCCGCTTGAATACGGACCAGCATGCTATCCGACATATTTGCAGAATGATTTTCACGGACTTTACTGCCAAACTTTGGGCGTTTAGCCCTACCTACCAGCGGGGTGGTCATTACCTGGGTAACTCGACTCACTAACTGGTCAAAGCCGTCTATTCTTCGGCCTGTATTGCGATCAATTCCAATCATTAAGTCACCTTATAAGAGCCGGAACTTGACCCCCCTGTAACTTCCACAAGTGCATCAGCTGTTACGTGTTCCACAACTGCTTCCGCCACGGCCTTAGCCATGACGCTAACAAAAGCATGTTCTCCATTTGTCTTAAAACCAGCGGCCTCCAGCTTTGAAACAATAAGGCTTTCAAGTGTTCCTGCATTCATAGGCATATTATTTACCTGCTGTAACTGTGCTGGAACCATCACCGTGAGGGTTACCAGTAAAATGACAAACGTGGGCAGTAGTAACACAAGGAGCGCCACCGTTCAGATTGATTTTTTCACCATCAACAGTAACTACACCGCCGGCCTTAACCTTTGCGCTTTCTTTCACATTAATTTCGGCTTTGCCTTCAATATCAACTTTCAGCAAATGGTTCTTAGCGTGATAAGAAACTTTGGTTCCATCTGGATACACCCTTAATATTTCATGAGGGTCATTACTTGGAGCGGGAAAGCTATCACTAAACAAGCCAATTAAAGCAACTGTTTGGGCTCCACTATTACCAGCACCAAAATTAAGTATCACGGTTTGCTCACCAATAGATGGACAACGGTAATCTATCGTTTCGCCTGCTGAGCATGAAAACCAACGAATAAACGGAGTTTTTAAATCACCATGTTGAACTCGAATTAAAGTACCTGTTTCGTCAATTTCTTTGACGTAACCTAATCGGATCATACTCTGAGTTCTACGGCGTAAATCTTCCACTTCCGTGCTTAGCTCTTCCATACGTTCCAGGTAAGGGCTCAGCATTTCACGCACCAATAACTCAATTATTTGGCGCATGCGCTACCTCCAGCGGCTTATATTCTGCAGGCTCATCTTGATTAGCTGGATTAACCGCTAAACGAATGCCACCGCGCACCTCTTCGGCTTCAAGCAGTGACGGGCCTAAATACAGGTTTTGAGTCCAGCTAACCGCCCAACCTTCAAAACCGCTAGCGCCTTGCTGAAATAAACTGGGTTCGGTCCTAACTAAATCAGGCTTATCAATTTGACGGGAATCTATCCCCCAACGATTTTCATCAACAAACCGTTCAATATCAGCGGCAACATTTAACGCCACAAGGGCAGCTCTGCCCATTGAATTAGGCATTAAGCAATGAATGGTCACGTGGTAACCATGACAATAACGACCATCACAACCACGGATACCAGGGCGCCCCAATTCAAACTCAATTAATAACGTGGGGCTTTCTATACTGGCTCGGCCATATTCTTCATAGCCTTTTACCACTAACTCATCCCCCATTAACTGGGTTAAGAGCGTTTCAATTTGGTCATAGAATTGACTGGGACGGTCAGGCTGTAATTTTACTGAGTTCAAAACGTACCTCCTGCTCAAAAATCTCAGCGAACCGGGCAGTGGTTCGCTGTTCCCAGCGTGCCAATACACTTTGCACTGGCTCCGCAATATCTTCTGTAACCCTATCAATTGGTAAACGTTCGCGGCCTCGCCTACGCCAGACCGTTTCAGGACTGTTATTGGCAGAGGCTAAAAAGGCGCCACCATAGCGCCTTCTTCCAACTTTCACCCCGTCAGGAGTTTGTTTCGGTGTACCCAAATGATGCACAGCAATGGGATAAAGCCCCACCCAAAGCTTGACCTCTTGGCCTCGCCTGTTCGGGTAGACTTGAAAGCGCCGTTTAACAGGTTGCTGCTTAATTTGTAATTCCCGACCAATTTCACGCACTGAGTGAGTGGCTAACCATTTAGCCGTTTTTCTCAATGCTCGGTCAGATGCAGCATCCATGTGCTTTTCCATACCTGCCAATAATTGGCCGATTTGGCTAGCTTGGTCACTTACATTAATCTCGAAGCCACTGCCCATTGCTGCTTGTCTCCGGGGTTAACACTATTCTGGTTTCTGACGGGCTGATTTCATCATCATCAGTAATGCGCCAACGATGGCCATCTAAAAGCACCAGGTACTCAGAATAATCTGCAGGCAAGGCACTTTTTGCGACTCTTGCCGTTTTGGTTTTCAAGCGGATAGTTTTGGAGTTAGAGCGCCCATTAGTACGCACGCCAGAATCACCCACATCCGTATCCAACAAAACAACCAGAGGACGCTGGCCACCGGATGGGTGAACCAGTGTTAACGTGGTACCAAAATCATCAGGGTTATAGAAGACGTTAAAATCATCGTCTCCTATCACTCTTCGCCCTCGCCATCATCTTCACCAAAGAATTCGTCCAGGGCATCCACTTCCGCTTCTGGTTCTTTGACTTCAACAGTGACTTTAGTGTTAGCCGGTACCGGCTTAGCTTGAGCCGCATGAATAAGATCACGTGCTTCCGCTTTGCTAATATCAACAATTGAATCAACTTCATTTTTACCCGTGCCAGTCTTAGGGAAGACGGCGGTGCCTTTAATCATGACGCCAGAAATAATCTGTACTTTCATCGGTATTACTCCAGATACAAAAAGGGCACAATTAAGTGCCCTAAATAGTTAGTTAACAGTTACGCTTTTTTGCCGTAAGCAAAAGCAGCACCATGACGTACAGCCACATCAGCATCTTGGAAAACACGCAGAACCGTGCCGCCACTGGCCGCTTTAGTTGACTTATCGACAGTCAAATCTAACGCGCCCCACATACCAACCAATGCCTGGCTAAAGTCACCATGCAACATAGCATCAGCTTCAAGCTGAGTTGATACTGCACCAGGGTAACCATTGACCTGATCACCTTCCCAAAGATACTTGGCAGTACCCGCTGCTTTTTCGGTAGTTTTTAACGTACCGCGCATAGATGGACGCATTGCATAAGCCATATTTGCAGCCAGTGCATTGGATTCAGCCACAGCTGTTTCAAACGCCACAATGGTCTTCCAATCCCAACCACCTGCAGGAACAGGAATGGCATGCACGCCCGTCTGGTTTTTGATACCCAGCGGCTGGTTATTTAAACCGGTACCAAGGAATACCGCTTTATCAATACCCAAGCCAATACCACGTAACAGCTCATCACGTACCAGCAAATCAATATCTGGAGTGGATTGCTGCATTAAGCGGCGGGTAATAGGCACGGCTCCAGCAATGGTTTTAGGTGCCATTTTAATGATACCTAAGCCCACATTTGAATCAGTGCCATCTTCGTCTTCATCAATCCAGTAGAATGATGCGCCAGAAGTCATTTTGGGAATATCAACATTACCCACTAAGCCAGTGGCAAAGCGAACACCAAGACCTGCAGCAATGGAATTAGGACGAAGCAGATCAATAAATTCGCTGCTCCATAAATCAGTGGCAACCAATTCACCACCGACACCGGCACCCGTTGATTGAGCCGCACGGCCCAGCTGTGAAAGCACTTCATAGTTGACGTAAAAACCACGGGCATCTTTGCCCATTTTATCAGCCAGTGCCACAGATACTTCACGCTCAAAACCAGCGTTTTTCCAATTGCCGGTAATGCTTGCACGAACAGCATTAATCAAGCTGTAAGAGCGCACATCTTTATCAGTTAAGCCCAGGCTCATTTCTGTGCCGGTAGGGTTAACTTTCTTATCACGTACAGCGTTAAGCACTAACTGGCGGAACTGGTCAGCACCATGGTTTGATTTAACAGCTTCCGCTGCTTCTCGTTCCATGCCGAACTGGCTACCCATTGCCATAATTTCCTGACAGCGCTCACTTTCTTGCTGACGGATAGCAGAAGCATCTACAGGAGTAGCTGGCTGCTTAGGCTTTGGCGTTTCTTCTGAGCGTTGTTCTGGTACGGTTGTATCATTAGTTTTTTCGTTTGGTTTAGGCATTTCTACCCCTCTTAATTCAATGTTAAAGGTGGTTTCATCATCACTAGGCTCTTCGCTACGCCCTAGCCCCACAGTGGTATCTGCTGGCACAGAGACAGATGAAATTTCATACGGTTGCCACTTAGTGGCGCGGTACCAATCAAGGCCATTTTCATCACGTTTAACGTGAACAATTTCCAAGATGCGGTAACCAACACTGATATGCGGACGGATACCGTCACACATATCTGTAAGCAGCTCTTCGCCACGTTCGCTTTTAGATAACCGGATTACTGCCCGGCCTTTCTTCCCGTCAATCCATGCTTTTTCAATAGCACCACGCTGGTCTCTGACCATGTGATCCATTAAAAAAGCACCACTATCATTCAACCGTGATAAATCACATTCACCCGGTTCATGGCCTAGCGTTTCCATACCAAACCAGCGTTCCACTGACTCTTCACTGGAAAAGCTAAGCTCAACGGTGCGTTCATCTTGATTGACGGATTCACGAACAAAAGTGAGCGTACGAAACTGATTACCAAGTTTAAGTTTCTTCTTGTTCGGCATCGTCTTCCTCTTTCGTTGGTTTGGTCGCTACGCCTCGCAATGTGCGGACTTTTGCCACCATTTCTTCAAATTCCAGCAGTTCATTTATGACTGTTTCAGGGTCTTCACCCCGTTCACGGATGATCTGCAGTGGTGATTTAGTCATATTGGTTATGGCTTCGGTGTTGGCTTTTTCATCTTTAAGTGGGTCAACCCACTCCCAACGTCGCCCTTGGAATCTAGGACTGTTTAAGCGGTCATAATCACTAAAGCGCAGCCCTGGAATGGACCCACCAAGTAATGACATTCGCAACCAAAGCCCCATAACACGATCACAAAGCTCTTGCCGCATCCAGCGCTGTTTCTTCTTCCAGCTGTCACGGTCTTCAAGAACAAATTGCCGCAAACTGGAAAAGCTCACACCTTCGGCATCATTTCCTAACGTGTTGTAACTCACATCTAAACCAGATGCGGCTCCACGCTTACCTTCTTTCATGAAGGCGCCAAAGTTGCCACCAGGGTGCTGCCAGTTCAGTTCTTTCATGCTGTAGCCATAAGGGACAACAATCCCCATGCCTGGCTCAACTTCTTCAATGAAATCCGGCTCTTCTTCGTCAGGGTCTTCCGGCTCCACTTCTGAATCCGGTTCATAAGCAAACATTTTTGATGCTGCTATACGGGCACCGGTTAATTCTGCCTCTCGATAACCATATAAATGGTGCATCTCAAGCAAAGCAGCGTGAGCCCAAGGCAAGCCACGACACTGGCCAACCCGGAACGGCAAGAAAGCCAGCAACATTTCACTGGCTGGGATTCGCTCATATCGGGTATTGCCATAAAAATAAGCACGGTCACCGGGGTGTTGCGTAAGGATGTGGTAAGCCGTTGGCCTGTCCCACTCATCCAGCTCCACGCCCATACGGACACGATGGCCATTTTTAAGCTCTCGGTTGTAATTTATGTCTAAATGAGCTGAATCAAGCAGCTGTAAGGCAAACCCGTAACGATTTGGGAAACCTTCCACAAACCGCACCAATAGCTCACCATCCTCTGCAACAGAGCGAATAAACAAGGTTTGAATGTCTTGCCAGCTATAACGGCCAGTAACATCACACATGCCTTTTTTGCCCCACTCGGCAAAATGCGATTCAATTAACGCATTGGCACGCTTATCATCCGTTCCATCTGGTAACTTAACCTTGCTTTGAAAAGAAAAGCCTTCTGGACCCACAACGTGGGTTTCACACATGGATAAAAACTTAACCACATAACCGTCATCATTGCCGGCTCTGCGTGACTGCTGCTTGATTGCACCTAAATCACGGCGCAGTTCTTCGTTAATACTTAGCCCCATACCGCCTAAACGTGGGCCAGTTCTCCCCTGCTGAGCAAGAGCAAAACGAACATTGCCAGGCTTGTGCCGGCGCGTTCTTCTGTTATCTTGTTTTTCCTGCTCACTCATCCGGGCAACCTCGTCAACACACGTCTAACGCCGAAACTATTGCCCTTAACTTCTCGCCTAACCTTTTGCGTATAAATACGGCGAAGCTTATGCAGCTCAAGGATAGGGATACGGTCTAGTGAGCGGCCATCAACTGCATAGCGCTCATGGTCGGACAATATCCGACCTTCAAGCACCTTATTGATGGCATCCAGCATTTTTCTGGCATGGGTTCTTGGATCATGTCCTGCTTCCAGGGTCATAAAATCCGGTTCAATTTCTAACTGGCCAATGGATAGCAGTTGGCGCTCTTCGCCTTGAGTGGCATATAAACGCCACTCATAGCTTCCAGCCTTCCAATCAGTGGTAACAGCAGCTGACTCTGATACAGTCACTTGCCCATTTACCCCATCAGCATCAATATTGATTGCACCTGGCCCACGCAGGGCATAGCAAAACTGCCAAGAGCCGTCAGCCAATACATGGCTAAACGACCAGCTGACAGATGTGCCGGCGCTTATTTTGGTCGGTTCATTCATTATCGGTAACGGCTCACGAATCCACTGCCGCCACGCTTGCGGGTTTTCCGCTTACGTTTGGCTGACTTTCTTGTGGCTTTGGTTGGGGTTTCTTCGTCCTGGTCTGTCACTTCGTCTTGCTCTTCGTCTTCCAGCTCACCCTCCAGTGGAGTGGTTGCTTTTCGGCGGTCAATTCTTAGCATTCGGGCGCACATATATTGCATCCCCTCACAGTCCAGATAATCATTACGCTTTGCGATCTGATTCCATTTGCCAGTATCTTCACTGAATTCCTCAGCAACGATATGGCGGCAATATTCTTCGGTAATATCTGACGGGATTAACCAGTCACCATCTTTACCCTTTGGCCAATGCACACGTCCATGCACCCAAGCCTTGGCTATAGTGGTATCAAAATCCCATCGTTTATCACCATGTTTGCGGGTCTTACCTTTTTTATCGACTTCAAGCCGCACCATACGAAACGGTTTAGGTAAGCGCTCAAAACCCATTAAGGCGCGGGTTCTTCCTTTATGCTGACGAACAAAGGCCAGCACTTCATCAGTTCTATAACCAGCATCAATACCCATCAGGTCTATTTGCTGGCCTTGCCATTCCTGATCTAAAAGAGTGGCAACCTCAGCCCAAACTTCTGGCTTATCGGTATCGCCCCATAGCTCTCCCCATTCAATCAAACGGCTAGACATACCTGGGCGCCAAGCTCTAATAACGTAATAAACTCGGTTCTTTTGAACGTCTATGGTGCAAATTAGCTTGTCAAAACCAACCGGAACCTGACCAGATTGATAGTCAGAACGCAGCTCATAGACCTCTTCCCACTCTGGCGCCTCGCCTGCAATGGCATAAATCTCACCAAAACCCGTGTTATAAACAGTTAATAGGCTGTTTGGGTTGCCACCTTGCTGAGCTTCAAGCAGCTTACGCGCTAGAAAGCCATAGCTTTTTTTGGCTGAGAAACTGCACAAGCCACTGACCCATATACTGAAATGGTTATTGTCATCTGCAGTATTAAGCAGTGAGTGAAACGGCAATACAAAGCTTTGCCCTTCTTGCTCAATAGACACATGGTCAGCATCATGAGGTTTAACGGATTGACCTGGTGCAATGGCTACGCCCTTGGCATTCATCCCTTTTCGTTCGCGGTCTTCAATTTCACAACCACAATGAGGGCAAATAAGCCGGGCTTTTTTTGCTGCAACGGCGGGGCTGCATTCGTTTTCAGTGTCTTTACCTGGCCACCAAAGCAATTCGCTTCGAGGGATAAAATAATCATCACAATGTGGGCAAGGTACACACCACTCATGCCGGGTACCTTTTTCCCACTGTAACCAGATAGGGCTTGAAATTTTCCCTTTACCAGACACAGACCAATGAACCAAACCAGTATCTGGATGGGTATAAGTTGATGCTATGCCGTGGGTTGGTGTGCTGGTTAGTCCCAGCTTTGAATCTGTATAAGCATCACCACGTGCTTCTGCTATCTCAGCAAGGTCACCCTCACCAGTAGCATTTTCAGCTGGGCGGTCAAGCTCATCCACTAACGTGATCACTGCAGAGTCAGATGCTAACTCAGTAGCAGAGCCAGCCCAGGCAAAACGCAATGAAACACCGGCTACACGCTTTTTGTGTTTTGAGCTTTTCTTATCAAACTTGATCCAAAGGCTCTTGGCCTCTTGGAACATTTCAACAATTTTCGGCTCAACAACATTGTTAATGTTTGATTCAGTTGGGCCTACGTAAATAATCGGTGCCGGCTCATCATCAAGACGCCAGCCAATCACATTTTGCATAGTTGCGGACTTGCCCATTTGGGTGCCCATGACAAAAGTGATTTTGTTATATTTAGGGTCTGCAAACGCAATGCAGACAGGAATCATATAAGGGGTTGATGTGGTATCGAATGGACCAGGTATTGGAGAACCCGGTGGCATATTCCTATTTTCACTCGCCCATTCCGCTGCATTCCTCAGTGGAGTCGCGTCCACCATCTCCGCCGCGCTCAGCACGATATTCAGAAACGAATTCACGGAGCCGGTCAGCGGTGGCAGCTCGGACACGTCTACATTCCGTGTCAATTCTGTTTTTGCACATGGCTGGTTCATCTATCGGCGCTACCTCTGGAGCCAAACGCGCCCCCAGGCCGTTCAGCTCATTACCAAACAACGTAGAGATGGCATAAAGAAACTGGCCAGCATCCTCCAAGTCAATCACTGACTCTTCTGCTTTATCAGCTTCAACCACGGCCTTACGCCGTTTAGCTATGGCAGTTAAAAGCTCTTCACCATCCTTCGTTCCGGCTCGGGGTTTTCGGTCATCATCTTCATCCTCACCCCCAACCTGTTTTTTTATCTCGCGGTTAATAAGCCAATCAATGGCTTTTACCGTGTCAATCATGACTGGCTTACCACGACCACCGCCGCCCTCTGCAGGCATTCCATCTTTTATCCATTCGCCTACCCATTTGGCAGATTTGCCAACAAGGTCAGCGAACTCATTACGGTTAACTATGGCCACGTGTACACCTGTACATTTGTTTATTTGTATAAATGTAAGAAAGGACAAAGCAACATTTGTTGATTTGTTCGAATAGTCCTTTGTTTTAAAACCTGCTCCCAAGTCATAAAACAAAAGCAACCCAAGCCAGCACTGGGCTGAGTGGTGAAGTCCTTTCTGTAACCCAAGGGAAGAAAGGACCTCTTTTTGAAACTTAAAACGTCGTAAAGACGGCGAGTCTAGACCCCGTTAAGGTCTAACCCCCTCGGAAGTACCTAAAAGGGTTGGGGAGGTGGCTGCCTCCCCTGGCGACTCTATAGAAGTTGCAGCGCCATTTTAATAGCGACTAATTAAGCTAATGCTTACCCGTTATAGCCTGCTGTATATCTTGCTGCTCAGAGCGCCGTTCATTACCAGCACTTGAACCATAAAAGAAACCAAACATACCAGCCAAAACCGTACCCAATAGGAAGCCCAAGACGGTATCAGCAAAGCGTATATTTGCCGTTGGAATATCTGCAAAGGTAATCAATGCTAGATAAGCGAATGCGAACAAACTCCACGCTATAGCAAAGTAATACACGAAACGCTTAGAGAAACGGTCTCCACTCTGTAGCGCTGCAACCTGCATTGCACGTGCATCAGCTCGGTCTTGATAGGCTAACTTTTCAAGCTCATGCTCTTGCTTACTCAGCGCCTTTTCAAAGTCTAAAAGCTGATTTGGGTCAGCCTGAATAGCTGCCAATGCCTTATCTGGATTGTTAGTGCCTGTAACACTTTGAGCAATATCAATTACCTGGCTAACGACCTTTTCGCCATTATCCCCACCAATCCAACGTCCAATTTTTTCATCAAGCCCTGTCAACTTAGCCAGGCCTAACGCAATAGTGATAGGATCCACTTTTATCTCCTACAGATGTACAATTCTGGACAACCAACCAAAAGCAAAAACCTCTTGGCTCTCATTGTCCTCAGTAATGCCCACGCAAAAAGCAATGCGTAAGCCATTCAGTGATTCAGTTAAAACGACCAAACCGGTATCACCACGTTTACGATGAAAACCACTAAGGGCTTCCAGCGTTCTGGAGCCAATACCACCATCCACTTTTATATCGGGGTAATACTGGCCACGGCTATTTAATGAATTGAGCAAACGCTGCAGATGCTTAGCCGCTCGGCTTGTGCCGCTATTGACGCCAAAATCAAATAACTGCATAGCCAACTCAGGGCTATAATCAGCAATATCATCCAACTTCAAACGCTGCCAAAAATCGGCATCATAAACAGCAAAAGCAAACTCCAGCGGGTAATTACTCATATCACCTTGATAGCCATGCTCACGGGCTTTAACCTCAGTGACTCCCCAACGTGTTGGGCCACCTCGGTCATTTGGGTGGTTAACATAACCACCTTCACGCTCTATTACTTCGTTGATAGCTTGGCGCTTAGCTTCCGCTTTATTCATGCTGCACCTCTCTGGTTCATTTCCAACAATCTATTAACCGTGGTTTCAACTCGCTGCAGCAACTCCTTCATAGAGTCAATTTCTTGAGTGATACGGCGGTCATGTTCTTCTTTGGTGACGTATTTCTGCGCCACCATTATCTGGTGACTCCCCAGTGACTTGTTTGTGTCAGACAGCTGGCGCCATAAGACTAAAAGCAAGCCGCCGAAGACGGTTACCAGCAACATCAACAAGCCCACAAGGGCCTGCATTGTCTGCACATCCATATTTATCTCCGGGCACAAAAAAGCCCGACTAAATAGCCAGGCTTTATAATATTCATTCGTTTATAGCTAACTTATGCACTAATGGGGCGCTAGCCCAACCTAATCCCTGCCCAACGGCTACATGCGGGAAACGTCACGATCACATGCTGACTTAACTGGTTACATGTGCAGTCAGTAAAAGCACACAACAACACTAAGCATTTATTTCATAGTAATCACCATATTTCAGACATAAAAAAACCGCCGTTAAGGCGGTTTGGTGTAGTTATCCTACGATAGAAAAAAGATACATTTACCCGTGCCATTTGTCAATCTGTTTAAATGTTATTTTCAACATTTGTTTATTTGTTTAAATCTCACTTAAAAAACTAACCGTTTATATCAGATTTGAACTGTTTCAACGCTTCATGCGGGTCCACATTACCGTTGCGCTTTACCTTTGCATTAATACCTATCCGTGCAGCATGAGTTTGAGCTTTACCATTAAGCGCATATATAAAGCCACTCTCTGCATCAACCTCAAACAATCCACCGGTGGCTTGTCCATCTGGATGGCAAAGAATTACCCACGAATCATTAATCTCTTTTATATCGCACCTGGCTGTTTCATAAATACTTTCATGGTAACCAAGAAACAAATCTGTTTTTGCATCTTTAACTGGGCTAGGGGTGCTATCAAAGAATGAAGATATTACCGCATAAGCAACGATAACAAGCACCGCCCAAACCCAAAGTTTAATCCCTTTATTGGCTAATCCGTTTATTTTATCAATCATTATAATTCTCCTGTAACTCACGCTTTTAAAAGTAAATAAACAGGATTATAACTTAGTAACAAAATACCTCGACTTCTTATTTTGGAGCTTGAAACACTTCACGCATACCATTGTGACCTGGAGTACTAACAATGCCATTACTCTCCATTAGCTCAATTATTCTTGCAGCTCGATTATAGCCAATTTTAAATTTACGCTGAATTGAGCTTACAGAGGCTCTACGTGTTTCAACCACGAAAGCCACTGATTCTAAATACAGCCCATCAACATCATCAGAAAGCAGCTCTACACCAGGAGATTGTTGCAATTGAGACTGCTCACCTTCCTTTTGGCGTTCTACTTTCATAACATCAAATAACTGGAGCAAGACCTTATCCAGTTCACCGGCCATTAATGCAAAGTCTGCATCCATCCGGGCAGCAGCATCTTCTAGATCAACATCATCATTTTTAGCTTTTAGCTCTTCGGCCCACTTCAAGCGTTTAAGCTGAAAACCATCTGTAAGGGTAAAGCTCACTGTTTCATTACTGCTTAGGCGTATTTCTCGTACAACCTTATCAGCTTCTACATGGGCCAACACTTCATCACTAAATAGGTCTTCATCCTTAAATGTAACCTTTCCGCCATCCTTAACAATGGATTCTAATTTGGCATCATGATCAACAGTAAACCCATCCGGGTGCGCCTGTTCCTGCAGCCAAGTAGTCATTGTTGTCTCATAAGGGCTATTACTTTGCAGTGGTACCACTGGCAAACTGCCCAGCGTTTTACGTAGCAAAGCACAAAACTCTTCTGCTTGGCCGCTGCTGGTCGAATCAATAACCAGAATGTTTTCACCTAAAGCAAGGTAACCACTTAAAAAGCTCTCTTTAGTTAAACAACGTGGCAGCAGCTCCTGGATGATCTCATCCTTAAACATATCCTTTTCTTTTTTGCCAACCTTACGGGCTTCGGCTGATTCAACTGCCTTAACCTTTTTATCTAATTCCTTTTTAACTGACGCCGATGGCAATATTTTCTCTTCACGCTTCAATGTCAGTAAGATTCGACCAGAACCAGCCAAAATCATATCCTCAGCATCAAAGGCATGAAGCGGAGAAACCCAACCCATTTTCTTTAAGTCTTGAGAACCGCAAGGGCAAAAAGCAAACTCCTTTAACTGTTCGCTTAACTTATCAGTGGCACCATCTTCACCCAAACCAATATCACGGGTTACCTGGTAAACTATTACATTAGAAAAATACATATCAATCCTCTTCGGTGATAGCGGCAATCACTTCCCGCTCCTTCATTTGTTTTTCGTACTGTTCCATCCAGCGCTCTGCATAAAAAGCATCATTCTCTAAGTTAGATGTATGCCAAGCAGAAATTGCTGCCTGCAGGTCCATAAATGGGCCAGCCTTAAAACCACAATTAGGACAGTAAAGCGTGAACGCTTCAAAGTTTGCGCCTATTTTATGTGGGTAAGGTAACTTGGGGCTATCTTCACTATATTTACCATGGCTATATCCCAGGCGCGGCTCTGAACCACAACCAAGGCATACCCTCATGGGTTTATGCAGCTGCAGTTTCTTTTTTATCCACTCGCGCCTTTCGGCTTGTTGTTCTATACACATTAAGCAATACCTGGTAATCAATATCAGAAAGTAATTCATGCAGCTGGCGCCAGTACGGTAGCCAGTCACGTCTCCAATGATGTTCATTAATATCTAATAATTCACGGATGCGCTGAGGTGTATGCAGATCACTATCTGTTTGCACTTGGTGCTTCCAGTTCTGCATGGATAAGTACACCATGCCTTTTAGTGTTTTTTCTTTCTTAGCCCTAAATGCTTTTTCTTGGCTGGCCAAAAAAGCCTGCCATAAATCACGGGCAACGGTTTCAACATGGTGCCATTCGCACCGCTCTGCATAGGCATACAAAGCCAAAGAATTAAGGTGCTCAGGTAACATATTTACAGCTCTGGAAGTTCTGGAAAGAGAAAATGCATTAGGAGGTAATGGGCAGCTATTCGTCTTATATGGACGAGTAGAACGACCACGAACAGGCTCAGGGTCAAAGCGCTGGCCAGTAACATCATCAACAGAGCGGACACGCTTACCGTAAACGGTAATCATGGAGCCATCAAAATCTAATTGCCCACGTGTACGAACATCAACGTGCAAAGCATTGATTATTTCATCACGTACTGCGTATAGAGTTTGCTGCTTTATCATGGGCGCCTCCTGCGTCTGTTCAAATGTTATTTTGTTGGTTTACACATTTGTACAATCACGCCGCCACGGGTACCAGATAGGTCAGCCGCTTGATTAATAGCAAACAATTCAGCAAGGCAAAGCTCAACAACATCAGTAAGTTCATCACCCAACGAGCGCAACTGCTTAGGATCATCATTGCTGTCATATTTTCCGTCTGCAGCAACAGCGGCACCGGCATCCATTACGTCAGCCATTTCACGGAAAAGTTGAGGGAGGTCTGCACGGTTGGTTACTTTCCCGTTTAATCCTGCCAACGTAATATCAAGCAATCCGCCTTGAGCAAGTAAATCCTTACGAGCATCGACACCATAAGGCGCTGGCAAAACATCCAGCCAAACCCAAAGCCAACGCAAAGGAATGTTGGTGTGCCCATGCAAAATACTATTTATCTGGCGAACCTTGGCAACACGCCAGCTTTCATACTCATCAGCAGTCTTATGGTCTTCTGGCTTCTCTAATCCGGCATCAATCAATGCTGGCAATAATAAGTCATGAATAAACTTAGCCTGGCTATAACTGCTTTGAGCCAAAAACTGGTTTGCGTAGTGCAATAAAACACTATCTGGCGATTTATGCAGCATGGTCAGTCTCCTCATGATCCCTTAATGGGTATAAAATCTGAACCTCAGAAATGTCCCCTTCAAACAATTCCACAATAGCATCAACAACCTCACGACTAGGCCACACCAAGCCTCGCTCAACCAGTGACAAGTGGCTTATGGTGTTATCCTGACCTATATTTGATAGAGCTTGCTGCATATCATCCAAGGTCATTTGCCTTGATTTTCTCAGCTTTCTTAGATGGCTATCCATGTTGAAAGATTCCCGAATTAGAAAAATGTATGCACATTATTCCACAATAGGGCTTTTAAGTAAAAATAAAAATAAAATCTGGGAAATATGGGATAATAAAGATATGGAAATAGGAAAAATACTTAGAAAGGCACGCCTGGATTCTGGCTACACAATGAAAACTGTGGAAGCTGCAACCGGCGTTATTGCCTCCAGACAGTCAAAAATTGAACTGGGCGAAACGCTATCACCGGACTTTATGGCCGTAGCTCGCTTAGTAGAGTTTTATGGGTTGAGTCTTGAGGGGATATACGAAGCTGCAAAAACAGGATCCGATGCGCCAGCAGTGGCAGCCAAGGCTCTAAAGTGCCAACATATACCAATAATTTCTTGGGTCCAAGCTGGAAGCTGGAGCGAGTCAGTCCTTGATGGGTGTGACTTTGATGTTATACCGTCCCCTTTTAAGTGTACCAATGACGCTTATGCTTTAAAGGTTCGCGGTGACAGCATGACATCGGCACCAGGCTCTCAATATGACTTCCCTCACGATTCATTAATTATTGTTGAACCCAACGCAGAAGCGAGGCATAGAAGCTTTGTGGTAGCAAGAATAGAGGGCACAGATGAAGTCACATTTAAACGATTAAATATTGAAGATGGTAAATTCCTACAACCACTAAATCCTCAGTACCCTGTACTACCTATAGACAAGCCAATTTCTATTTGTGGGGTGGTGATAGGAGTGATTCAGAAGATCAAATGGTAAGTAGATCTTTCCCGTAATAGAGAAAGCGTGTATTATGCTTTGCAGAAGCGGTTTAATTTAAGCTTAAAAAACAAACGCCCCCACAAGAGTGGAGGCGAATGAGAGAAAAACACCAATGTAAGCGGTGTGATGTACAAATCATATTTATTGTCTTGAAAGGACAAAAGCTTCATCAATCGTTGGCGCGAATGAATGAAGAAACCAAGCAGCCACTTGGTAGCACTTGTAGGAACGATAAGAGATAAAAGCAAATCGAGTTCGGTTTAAACCAAAATCAAAAGCCAAAATAACTCAAAGCTACAACTTCAACTCTTATTTTAGCCTCCCAGTCCCTTCAACACAACAAAAATGTGAAAACGTACATTCGTACAAACTTACAAATGGTGATTTGTACAAAATCAACATTTAAGGGAATGGAATGCACGAAAGCAAATTTGTTCAATTTTACCGTGAGCGTTTTGGCTCCGGTTCAGCAGTTGCCTCATACTTTGAACCTGAGCTAGCAGATGATGCTTCTAGCATTGGCGTAAACTGGTCTTTAGTTTCTCATGAACTGTCATGGGAAAACGGTACTGCAGGAAAGCGCAACGTCAGCGGCAACAAATTGCTGAAAGGCTTCAAGCATTCAGTTGGTGTTTACGCATCTTTTGAAACCGACAAGAACGGCGTGGAATTCCCGCTAGTTACCTTTAAGTCAAAAGGTGGTGCCGGTGATACGGTGGTCTTTAATGGCCTGACTCACATCTGGGAATTATTCAAACGGGAAAAGGATGCCAGCATCCCCCAGGCGAAACTGGATGAATGGGACCAAAAGAAACGACAACGGGAGGAAGAAAACACCCGTAAGCGTGAAGCCGCCAAACGTAAGCAAGATGCAGAAAATATACGGAGGGCGGCAAATGTTGATAAAGAACTGCAACACTTTGACCAGCTGCCTCGTGCAGCTTCTTTCGTATATACAGATAAGAAATTAATCCCTTCAATTCTTAATCATATTGATGCCCGTTCAGGCCAAGATGCTCATGGTAATTACCTGGCGTTAAGCCTTCACCACATTGATGGTAAGCCTGCAGGCGTGCAACGTATCTATGACCGCAAGATAACCAAAAAAGACGGCAGCAAAACCAATAAAGATTTCACGTGGGGTATGGATAAAAGTGCCGCTCACATGATTATTGGTGACCTATCTACCGCTGAACGTGTTTATGTTGTGGAAGGTTTTGCCACCGGTGCATCTATCTTTTTAGCTATGCAGCAATTAAACATTGCCTGTGCTGTTATCGTTGCTCTTGATGCAGGAAACATGATCAAGGTTGTTCATGCGTATCAACAAAAAGCGCCTTACCTGCAGTTAATGCTAGGCGTAGATAATGATATGTGGAAACAACGCCAGGGCAAAGGTAATGCAGGGATGTTAGTGGCTATGGAGCTACTGGCAGAATATGACGAAGTAAAAGCTTATGCACCTGATTTTGCCAAAGTCGATTCATGCTACCAACCAACAGACTGGAATGATCTGCACGTAAGAGCTGGCTTAAAAGAAGTTGTTCGCCAACTAAAGGGCAACATGGCCAGAGTGAAATGTGAGGGTGATTTATTTGAAAAAGCACTGCAGCGTATTAATTACATCCAGTTCAGTGATGTTATGACCGAAGCAGCCAAATGTGTTCAAGTTGGTATGCAGGTCGGTATGCCTAAATATAAACCTTCTGACGTAGTGGCAACCATTCGGACTATTTCCCTACAGGCAGGCATCCCTAAAGACCGTATTAATGTAAAAACATTAGCGCAAAAAGCCAATAAAATTTGGAATGCAAAGGTGCGCGAAGCTCAACAGTTCCGCTCATTTTCTTCACGTATAACACGTGACGACTGCAGACCTGATCACATTGAATACCACAAATTCAATAAATCAGTGATTGATGA
>Ga0055584_100002070_pt1 | contig 19755 bp, 18 predicted proteins | sample OSDHelmetaG_FD_58716 | JGI IMG/M metagenome (GOLD analysis project Ga0055584, IMG submission 58716) | Pelagic marine sediment microbial communities from the LTER site Helgoland, North Sea, for post-phytoplankton bloom and carbon turnover... | ecosystem: Environmental > Aquatic > Marine >... | reverse complement strand
CGCCTTCGAGCTGATGACCATGATTTCGGAGGAAGGTCGCCAGATGAGCCGTGATCGAGGGGTCCCGAGCAAAAGGAAGCCCTATTTCCTGGAGCCCCTCCTGATCCTGAGGGCTCGACTCATGATTCGCCGGGACCTCCGCAAAAAACCCGCCCAGCAACAATCGCTCCACATCGGCTCGAAGCAGCGTGGCGCGAATCGTCCCACCCAAAAGCTTCCGAGACCGAGCGAGCACGGTGAGCGGGAACTCGTCGGGTCCGCCCTCGGCGAGAAGACTTTCTTTCCCCTCGCGACACGATGCCACCAGTGAGCGGAACTGTTGCGGGTCCAGACGGGTACCTTCCTTCGCCAATTTCTGACGTACATCAAACGCGAGCGCGAGATCCATATTATCCCCGCCCAGCAGAAGATGGTCGCCCACCGCGACCCGCTCAAGATGAAGTTCGCCATCCTGCTCGTCAACAACGAGCAAGCTGAAGTCGGTCGTCCCGCCCCCTACGTCACATACGAGCACGGAATCGCCCAGAACCAGATTCTCCCGTAACCGGGCTCCATCCAGTCCTGCCCAGTGATACACCGCTGCCTGAGGCTCTTCGAGCAATTGCGGATTCTGGATGCCCGCGTCGCGAGCAGCCGCGATTGTCTGCTCTCGCGCGGCTGCATCAAACGAAGCCGGCACCGTCAGCACGACATCTTGATGTTCCAGACGAAGGCCCGCATCCTTGCCGGCCATCTGCCAATCCCATGCCTCCCGCAAATGCCGCAGGTACGCCGTACTCGCCTCCAGCGCCGAAATTCGCACGCACTCCTCGCCAACGCCTTCGGGGAGCAGAGGTTCACCGGCAAAACCGGCCTGATGGCAAAGCCAGGACTTCGCCGAATGAATCACCTGATCCGGATTTGCCCCCGATCGCCGCAGAGCGAAGGTACCGGCGACGCCTGGAGGTGTCGGGCCCCACGGTGATTGCAGCGAACCAATTTCCTGCTCATCACGCCGGGGAAGATAGAGACAGGAAGGAAGCGAAGTGGGGGCCTCGACCGACCCGGCCGCAACGACTTGCGGGATCGCCAACATCTCGACACCGACCGAAATATTCTCGAGGTCGATCCAGGCAACTCCGGAATTGGTGGTACCGAGGTCGATGCCAACGACGTATCGGCTTCCGTCGGGACTTGCACTCATCCTTGATTCACATCGATTTCCGCAGGCGCCAAAATCCGAGGGTCACTTCCTTCGGTGGCTCGCGGGAGCTCCACAAAGGTTGCGATCCAGCCAGGATGCACCAGAACGCCCTGCCACGGAGCCTGGCCCGTCGGGCTCCCCTGCAGCCGGATGGAGACCGGCGAGAAACCCTCCTCCAGAACCACCGGAGCGCCCTCCTCCTCCTCACGCAGGGGTGCAAGGCGAACCCGATCTCGCAGCGCTCTCACGAGACCTGCGTGCACGCCCCTTGCCGCGGCCCCAACCTCCTCGTCACTGTAGCCGGCCACATCTTCCGACACAAAATCCAGAAGGCGAGCCTCTTCCTGCAGAGTAGCCAGCAGACGAAGCGCCACAGCATCCGGATCCGGGCCGACCGGCGCCTCCGGCGGGCGTGCTTCCGTCTCCACCTTCACCGGGACACCCGAACCGCTCATCCGCCCGGCCAGAAGGGCGACCACAGGACCAAGAAAGAGCGCCACAAAAGCGGGGAGGCCGGGCGACTCGCCGGTCGCCCTCAGAATGATCTGCGGGTCACCGGCCGTCCACGCCTCCTGGTAAGCCACCCAGGCGGCCGCGTTGATGGAACCAAGCGCCGCGAGCGCCCAGAAAACTCCGGCCCAGGAGACCACCAACCCTGCAAAGCTCCAAAAAAAACGACGCTGCCCACCTGCCTGCATTCCCATGAAACCTAGTTTCGCGGTCGGGGCTCCCTCGTGCAAATTGCCGCTTCCCCAACCGCCATGTAAAGACACCTCATGGCGGTGACTATCGAGGATGTGGAAAACATGGCACGCCTTGCCAGGCTTGGCCTGCGCGAGGAAGAAAAGCATTCGTTGCGAGGCGAGTTGGAGTCGATCCTGGCATACGTCGAAAAGCTCCAGGAACTCGACACCGACGGTGTTCTGCCCACTCTGGGGTCCGGGAACGAGCGCCCGGTCCTGCGGGAAGATGCCGTGACCAACCCGGAACGAGCCCGCGAGATGGTCGCCGGCGCACCAGACCCGGACGAAACCTTCCTTCGTGTTCCCAAGATTCTCGACTAGATCGGATTCCCTGCGATGAATTTACTCGACCCCAGAACGTTTTCTGTTGCCGAGGCTCGTCGGAGCCTCGACGCGCGAGAAATCACAGCCACAGAGCTGACACGCGCCCTGCTCGACCGGATCAGCCTTGTCGAAGGCCGGCTGCACGCGCTGCTCGCCGTTACCGGGGAACGCGCGCTCGAAGACGCCGCCCGAGCCGACGAGGAGCTTTCGGCGGGCATCTCCAAGCCCCTGCTCGGAATCCCGATCGTTCTGAAGGATATCTTCGCGACCAAAGGAATTCGGACCACCTGCGCCTCACGAATCCTGGAGAATTTTGTTCCGCCCTACGATGCCGATTCCACTGAACGACTGGCGGCGGCCGGCGCTATCCTCATGGGCAAGGCGAATATGGACGAGTTCGCCATGGGGTCTTCCAATGAAAACTCCGCTTACGGCGCTTGTCGAAACCCCTGGGATCTCGATCGCGTGCCCGGGGGATCCTCAGGCGGGTCCGCGGTTGCCGTCGCAGCCGGCGAAGCCCTCGCGTCTCTGGGTACCGACACCGGAGGCTCGATTCGACTGCCGGCAGCCTTTACCGGGGTCAGCGGGCTCAAACCGACCTACGGTCGAGTCTCCCGGTACGGCGTGATCGCTTACGCGTCTTCCCTCGACCAGGTTGGACCGTTCGCGAAAACAGCTGAAGATTTGGCGATGGTGCTGGGCGTCATCGCGGGTCATGACCCAAAGGACTCGACCTCTGCAGAGGTTGCCGTACCCGACTACCGCGCGGAACTCAGCGGCGATCTGAAGGGTCTGAAACTCGGCTTGCCCCGGCAATATTTCGAGGGAGGGATCTCCGAGGATGTCGAGCGAGCCGTACGCGAAGCGTTGGAGGTCCTGCGAGGGCGCGGCGCTGAATTGGTCGAGGTCGACCTTCCTCATACGCCATACGCAGTCGCGACCTACTATCTGATTGCGACAGCAGAAGCCTCCTCGAATCTCGGACGCTACGACGGCGTGCGCTATGGGCATCGGACCGCCAAGGCCACCAACCTGCTCGAGATGTACCGGGAAAGCCGAGTGGAGGGATTCGGGCCAGAGGTCAAACGCCGTATCATTCTGGGCACCTATGCGCTCTCGGCGGGCTACTATGATGCCTACTACCGCAAGGCTCTGCAGGCGCGCACCTTGATCCGGGAAGACTTCGAGAAGGCCTATGCCCACTGCGATGCCATCGTCACCCCGACCGCGCCCCAGACAGCGTTCCGGCTCGGAGAAAAGGCCTCCGACCCCTTATCCATGTATCTCTCGGACGTTTTTACCAACTCCGCCAATCTCGCTGGAATCCCGGGGCTGGTCGTACCGTGCGGATTCGACACCAAAAGACTTCCGATAGGTCTGCAGATCCTCGCCCCCTCGTTCGGCGAGGCGACTGCCTTGAAGATCGGCGATGCCTACCAGCAAGACACCGCCTGGCATCAGGAAATGGCAGATCTGACCGGGGGCAAAAACTGATGAACGGAGACAAGCAAATGGATACCGCTCCGGGGGATCCCTCGAGTCAGCGCTATGGGGACTGGGAGCCCGTGATCGGCCTTGAGGTTCACGCACAGCTTCTGACCGTCTCCAAACTCTTCTGCGGATGTTCCACCTCGTTCGGGGCCGAGCCGAATGCCCATACCTGTCCGGTCTGTCTGGGCATGCCTGGCGTTCTACCCGTGCTCAACCGACGCGCCGTCGAGTTGTCGGTGCGCACCGCTCTCGCGACCGGATGCTCCTTGCCTGAGACCGCAATCTGGTCGCGCAAGAACTATTTCTACCCGGACCTGCCCAAGGGCTATCAAGTCAGCATGTACGAGGAACCACTCGCCGTTGGCGGTCATCTCGACGTCCCGCTCGAGGGTGGAACAACTCGCGTGCGCCTCACGCGCATTCATATGGAAGAGGATGCGGGCAAGAGCATTCATGATCCTCAGGAAGCTTATTCGCGCGTCGACTTGAATCGGGCGGGTGTACCTTTGATGGAGATCGTCAGCGAGCCCGATATCCGATCACCCAAAGAGGCCGCCGAGTATATGAGGACGCTTCGCGTCCTCCTCCAGCATATCGGCTCCTGCGATGGAAATATGGAAGAGGGAAGTATGCGCTGTGACGCAAATGTCTCGATCCGCAAGCGCGGGACCGAGCAACTGGGTACGCGCACCGAGATCAAGAACATGAATTCTTTCCGGAATATCGAGCGAGCCGTCGACTGGGAGATCCTGCGTCAGATTGATCTGGTCGAGGACGGCGGCTCCGTCGTCCAGCAGACGCGTCTCTGGGATGCAGACCGCGAGCGCACCGAGTCGATGCGATCCAAGGAAGACGCTCATGATTATCGCTACTTTCCGGAACCCGACCTTCCGCCATTGCGCGTCGAGCCCGAATGGATCGAAGCCATTCGCGCGGACCTCCCCGAGCTCCCGGCCCAACGCCGGGATCGCTTTGTTCGAGACTACAGCCTGTCCGCATATGATGCGGCGATCCTCACCAGCCGTCGCGACCTCGGGGATTATTACGAAGCCGCTGTCGCCGCCCATGACAATCCCAAATCGATCGCCAACTGGGTCATGGGCGATGTCCAGCGGATTGTCAGAGACCGCCGCCTCGACGATGCTCTCGTGATTGAAGAGTGGCCGGTGGCGGCCACTACACTCGGTAATTTGGTGATGCGAATCGACGACCAGACCATCAGCGGGAAGATCGCAAAAACCGTTTTCGAGCAGATGCTGGAATCCGGCAAGGACGCCGATCAGATCATCGAGGAACAGGGCCTCCGGCAAGTGACAGACCCGGGCGCGATCGCAGCGGTCGTTACCAGCGTGATCGCGGCTCATCCCGATAAAGTCGAGGAATATCGCGGTGGCAAGGATAAACTTATCGGATTCTTTGTCGGCCTTGTCATGAAAGAGACGCAGGGCAAAGCGAACCCGAAAGCTGTCAACGAGGCCCTACGGGCCCAACTGGCCGCTCCCGAGTAAAAACACCCTTTCCCGACAGAGATATTTCTGCTCCAATGGTACCGCGAGTCACCTAAAGCAAGACACCCCCAAAATGAAGAAGATTCCTACAGTTCTGACCGTTCTTTTCCTGCTTGGCCTCGTCTCGACCGGCGATAGCCTCGCCGCGGATCGATTGCCGGATATTTTCACACTTCCCGGAGATCGGGCCTTTGTTCCCGAAGGGTCAAGTGTCCAGAGAAACCTGGCGTCAGCATCCAAGGAATTGGCACGGCTCTCGACCAGTTTCGAAAAATGCCACAGCAAGGGCGTTCGAAATGTCGCCAAAGGGAAACCCCATAAACTGGAGTCCTGTCTGGGTAGAGCGCAGGCGCGTTTCGAGTCCAAGCTGCGGACGATCGAAAACAAGGGGGACGGGTTACCCGGGTGTGCGAACTTCCGCCAGATGGCCCTCGCGATCGGCCTCGACCGCCAAAGCCTGAACGCTCAGCAATATTGCGCTTCACCAGCGGGCGCGATGGTTGACGGGCCAATTCTTTACTGAATCCCTACTTCCCCGAGGCCGACCTCTCCGGGATCGTTGCGCCCTGCGATGCCCCCGAATCGGCCCCCGGACTCGGCCGGACAACGAAGGGCGCCACGCCACCTGTCTTGCCTTGAGATGACACCCACGCTTGCAACTCTCGGGCCGTCACATCCCCTTCGCCCACGACTTCGTAAACGGTCACATCCACGTAGTCCTGATCGACCTCCTCTCGACCGTCAATCACGATCACACTCGCGCGAAAGCTCCCCGGTACCCGGTAGACGTGCGAAGGGTTTTGCTGATCGCTGAATGTCGTGCCGTCACCAAAGTCCCAATGGTAGCGATAGGGTGGTACCCCGGTGCCGGGCAGAACCTCGACGTCCAATTGCACCCCCAGAGGAATCGCCCCCATCGTCTCATCGCCATCCGCAAAAACCGTCAACGCGCCCACGCGATCCTCGGGATTACCGGGCGTCGGCCCCGGTTGACCTGTCTCGGCGACCCCGAGTCCCCCAGCAATGAGAAAAAAAACAGCAAGCGAGATCAATAAACGGGAAAACATGCACGCAGGTGTTGCAGTTGTGACGGTCCACAGTCAAGTAGGAACCATGGTCACGCAAAAACGTTCTCAATGGCTCGATCGCATCGGCTCCTTCTTTGCCTTACTGCTTTTCGCCGGGATCCTCGTGGGTTGGCTGCGCCTCGGCGCCGCTCTAACCGCTTTCTATCTTTTTGCTCTCGGTGGCATCGGCGCTGCGCTGGTTTCGGGGGCTTTCTTCGTCCGACGCCTGCGCGGACACCCCCTGGGCGCACCCGGTCTCGCGACTGTGGCTGCCGGACTCGCGTTCATCCTTGCTGTTCTGACATCCTCGGGGGATGGGCCTCCGATCAACGACTTCACCACCGATCTTCAGGAGCCTCCTAGCTTTGCCCACGCGCGCACGCTCCCCGCAAACCTTGGACGCGATATGGAATATCCGGAAGAGTACGCCGCGCAGCAAACGGAATGCTGCGGCGACCTCGCACCGCAAACATTTTCAACCCAATCTTCAGAAACGTTTGCAGCGGCCGCGGCAATCGCCGAGGCTGAACCGCAGTGGACCGTCGTCCTCGTCAATCCAGAAAATGGCACCATCGAGGCGACTGCTTCGACACTCATTTTCGGATTCCAGGACGACATCGTGGTGCGCGTCCGCCCGAGCGATTCGGGAAGCATCGTGGATATCCGCTCGAAGTCCCGCGACGGGAAAAGCGATCTGGGCGCGAACGCCGCACGTATCCGATCGTTCCAAAATAAACTTTCCGATCAGATTCGCTGAGAGCATTAGCGGTGGAACCCCTTGCGGCACAGGGACTTTTTTAATCGGATGCTCTCCGATTCCTTGACACGCCCCAGGCATTCGCGTACTCAGGGGCACGCTGAAGACAGCACATAATTTCAACTGGTTTTGAAGGAGATGCAAGAATGACAAAGACGGAATTGCTGACGGTACTCGCCGAGTCTGCGGACATCACAAAGAAGCAGGCAGATCAGGTATTGACGACGCTGGTCACGACGGCTGCGAAGGCAGTCAAGAAGGGCGATCCGGTCAAGATTCCCGGTTTGGGTATCTTGCGTCTGCGCAAGATGAAGGCCCGCATGGGGCGGAATCCGCAGACGGGTGAAGCGATCAAGATTCCGGCCCGCAAGAAGGTCGGCTTCACAGTTGCCAAGGCATTCAAAGATGGGGTTCTTGGCGTCAAAAAGAAGTAAAATTCTTGCTCACCCAAGGCGCCTCGAGGCGACCTTGGTAGACGGATTGGAAAAAGCCCTGATTTATCAGGGCTTTTTCTTTTCTTTCGAGAGGGGAAAAGGCGTGAACCCTCTCTATTTACCGTGGCATCGCTTGTACTTTTTACCGCTGCCGCATGGACATGGATCGTTGCGCCCGACCTTTTCGGCGGCGCTTGCCGGCTCCTTCGGTAGGTCGCTCACCGCTCCGTGACTCAGGGTCATGGGCGCCGGTCTGCGCTCCTCTTCCAGTCGCTCCACGTCTTCGTCTCGCATCAGCTGGACCGTAAAGAGCTTGCGAATGGATTCTGTTTCGATCCGCTCGATCATCTCGCCAAAGAGAGCAAAGCCTTCCTTCTGGTAGGCCTGCAGAGGGTTCTGCTGGGCATATCCACGGAGCCCCACGCCCTCCTTTAGCCGGTCCATCGAGAGCAGATGATCCTTCCACTGCTGATCGATCGTCTGCAACATGATGACCTTCTCAAGGTGCCGAACGACCTCCGGACCGTACTCGGTCTCACGGGCCGTGTAATATTCGCGCGCCTTGTCGGCCAGCTTTTCGGGGAAATCCTCGAGGACCAAGCCCTCTCGCTCTGGCGCGTCGAAATCGAACGACGTCCCGTAACGTTCCACCATCCCCCGCTCGATCTCGCCCCAGTCCCAGGCGTCCGGCTGGAGATCGGCGTCGACAAATTCGGCAACGACACCGCCAGCCAGATCGTCGACCATCTCGTCGATACCCTCTCGGGTCGTCTCCCCTCCCAGTGCCTCACGGCGACGGTGGTAAACGACCTCCCTCTGCTTGTTCATGACGTCATCGTATTCGATCAAATGTTTGCGGATGTCGAAGTTATGCCCCTCGACCTTCGCCTGTGCATTTGCGACGGCCTTGGTGATCATACGATGCTCGATCGGCTCGCCATCCTCGATGCCGAGCTTGCTCATCACGCCCTGAATGCGTTCGGCACCGAAAATACGCATCAAATCATCCTCGAGACACAAGAAAAACCGCGAAGAGCCGGGATCACCCTGCCGACCGGAACGCCCACGGAGCTGGTTATCGATTCGTCTCGATTCATGCCGTTCCGTGCCGATGATATGCAGGCCGCCGGCCTCCATCACTTGCTCACGTTCGGACTCACAATCCACTGCATAGCGGTCCCTCGCCGCGATGAAGGCCTCGTCGCGGGGATCGTTGGTGCCAACCTCGACCTGCGCCAAAGCCTCGGGATTGCCTCCGAGCACGATATCCGTGCCGCGGCCGGCCATATTTGTGGAAATTGTGACAGCTCCGAGTCGGCCCGCCTGAGTCACAACGCTTGCTTCACCGCCATGATTCTTCGCGTTCAGGACGTGATGGCGAACCCCGCGCTTTTTGAGATGACGCGAAAGCAGTTCAGACTTCTCGATCGAGATCGTACCGACCAGAACCGGCTGGCCGCGTTCCCGGCAAGCCTCGACCTCGTCGGCGACCGCGTCAAATTTCTCTCGTTCCGTCTGATAGACGACGTCGGGTCGATCGTCCCGAACCATCGGGCGATGGGTCGGCGCCACAACCACGTCCAGATCGTAGATTTTCTTGAATTCCACCGATTCCGTATCGGCGGTTCCGGTCATGCCGGACAGCTTTTCATACATGCGGAAGTAGTTCTGGAAGGTGATCGTAGCGAGCGTCTGGTTCTCTCGCGCAACCGTCACTCCCTCCTTGGCCTCAACGGCCTGATGCAGCCCGTCCGACCAACGGCGTCCCGGCATCATGCGTCCGGTGAACTCGTCGACAATCACGATCTCACCGTCGTTAATCACATAATCGACGTCTTTCTGGAAAAGCGCATGCGCTCGGAGTCCCTGGTTCACATGGTGCAGGGTATCGATGTTGCCGGCATCATAGAGGTTGTCGATCGAGAGAAGCTCCTCGCATTTCTCGACCCCCTGCTCGGTCAACATTGCCGATTTATGTTTTTCGTCGACGGAGTAGTCGCCCTCCTCGGGTTCGCCCTTCTCCACCTTCCGTCCTGCTTCAAGGCGAGGGATGATCTGGTTGATCTCCTGGTATTTACCGGTCGAGGCGTCTGCGGGCCCCGATATGATCAGGGGAGTTCGCGCTTCATCCACCAGAATCGAATCCACCTCATCAACAATCGCAAAATGGAGGTCCCGCTGAACATAGTCCTTCAGGTCGAATTTCATATTATCGCGCAGATAGTCGAACCCGAACTCGTTGTTCTGGCCGTACGTGATATCCGCCTGATAGGCGGCAATTCGTTCCTCCTCGGTGATTCCGTGCAGGACAACTCCCACAGACAGACCAAGGAATTTGTAGATACGCCCCATCCACTCGGCGTCCCGACGTGCCAGATAATCGTTCACGGTCACGACGTGGACGCCCTTGCCCGTCAGCGCGTTCAAATACGCTGGCAATGTGGCCACCAGAGTCTTGCCTTCGCCGGTCTTCATCTCCGAGATCCGTCCCGTGTGAAGAATCATCCCTCCGAGCAATTGCACATCGAAGGGGCGCATACCCACGGCACGCCAGGCAGCCTCCCGGGCGACGGCAAAGGCGGGGACCAAAATATCATCGGTGGTTTCGCCGTCGGCCAGACGCTCCTTGAGGACGTCGGTCTGCCCCCGCAACTCGTCGTCGGAAAGAGCCTTCAGGCTCTCCTCCAGCTCATTGACCTCTTCAACCAGCGGCAGGAGCTTCTTCAGCTCACGGTCGTTTCTGGTCCCGAATACCTTCCTTACGAATCCACCCAGCATCTTGCATCGAGCCTAACCGGCGACGTTGTTCCCTGCAAAACCCTCGGCACCCCGCAAAACCACGCGTACGGCAGACGACACGCTCTCACCGTAGAAACGAGTGCCCAGACGCATAAATCGGTCGGGTACGTCCGTCACAAAGAAGCTCGCCTCACCGCGTCCTCGCGGTTTCAGCAACCCGTCCCGTCGAAGTGCCGTGCGGAGGGCCCGTGCCGTTGCGGCTGCAGAGTCGATAATATCTACGTTTTCTCCCAAATAGCGCCCGATGGCTTCCCCCAGAAGCGGGTAATGGGTGCAGCCGAGAACCAATGTGTCGACCCCGCTGGCTTTCAAACTGGATAGATATCGAGCCACCACCCTTCGCGAGACGTCGTTGTCCACCCAACCCTCCTCGGCCAGAGGCACAAAAAGAGGGCAAGCACGGGTAAATATCTCGATCTCGGGATTTACGGACAGAAGCGCTTGGGGGTAGGCCCCGCTCGCCATCGTCGCCTCCGTCCCGATCACGCCGACACGCCCGTTCACCGTCTGCTTTGCCGCCGCGGCCGCCCCGGGTTCGACCACGCCAAGAATCGGCATCGAGAACCTCTCGCGAAGCATGGGCAGGGCCATTGCCGATGCCGTATTGCAGGCGATCACCATCGCCTTGACCCCGCGCGCGGCAAAGAACTCCGCTGTTTCCAGTGCATAAGCGTTGATGGTCTCTGCCGACTTCGTGCCGTAGGGAACTCGTGCAGTATCCCCGAGGTACATCAGATTCTCCTTCGGGAGCAGTTCGGCGATCGAGGAGAGGACCGTCAGTCCACCGACCCCGGAATCGAAAACTCCGATCGGTCGATCGTCTCCGGCTCGGCCTCTGGCACCCGGCTTCTTTGGCTTCTCAGGACTCATCGGACTTCAACCCCGGCACGCGCCCGTAACTCTCAAGGCGTCGACGGATCTCGAGAATACCCTCCTTGGATAGGGCCGAGAAGGCAAATACCTCGGGGACTTCCTGGCGGATACCATCGAGGGATTTTCGTCGCGCCTCTCTTTTCAGCTTGTCGACCTTGCTCGCAACAATCAGAATCTCCTTGTCGTGAGCATGTGCAAAATCGATCATGACTCGATCCCCAGGCGTGATCCCGCGCCTGCTGTCGACCACAACCACGATCGCCCGAAGAGTCTCGCGACCAGAAATATAGCGCTCCACCATTGGACGCCATTGCGCGCGAATATTGGCTGGGGCGCGAGCAAAACCGTAGCCCGGCAGGTCCGCCAGAGAAATCGGACTGGGACCGACGAAGAAATTTACTTCTTGTGTCCGACCGGGCGTCTTGCTCGTCCGGGCCAATCCACCATGACGCGTGAAACAGTTGATCAGAGAGGATTTGCCCACATTCGAACGGCCTGCGAAGGCGACCTCGGGCATGCCGAGATCCGGAGGCTCGCCGGTGACCCCGATCGCGCCCGCAAATCGCCACGCTCCGCCGGTAATCCGCTTGGGCTTCGGCGGCCGCTTCTCAGTTCCAGCCCGAGCCGCCGGCGCCTGAGCTCGAGTCCTCGTATCGCGGTGCCGGCGTGCCATAACCCGAATCTCCAGTCTCTCGTTCGCTCACCGCCGCTGGTGCGTCATATTCACGCAGCGTGCTTGCCATCGGCCGCGGCGGTGCATTGAAGTGTATCTTCTCTGCGCCGTCCAGCATCGGAGGCGTCAATACCCAGGTTCCGTTGATCGAGGCATTCCAGATCTCATTCGCCACCTCGACGTCGCCTCCGGTCACACAGTAAGCGATACCGCCAGTAGCAGCCCCAAGGAGCGCATAGACGGCCTTCGCCGGAACGTAGAGAACCGTTGCAAACCCGGCCCCAACCCCAAGACCCGCCTCGCGCCAGAACGACTCTTCTGCCTTCGCTGACCCGACCGAGCCGAAGAGAAAGGCCCCACAAATTCCGACGACCAGCCAACGTTTCAATCTCAATCCCTGTCTACCGTCCACATCCACCTCCACAATGAAAAGTTGTCCTCTGGCTACTCTGTAGCAAAAATCGCTTCGTCCGGCAGCATTTCGATCAGCAGGTCGAAGGCCTGCTGGACGACGGATTCATCCTTGCACTCAATGGTCAGCTTCACGCTGTAATCCGTCGTATCCATCTTCGGGTAGCTACCGATCGCGACCGCCGGCAAGCGCGCGGTAACATCATTCAAAAAACCCGCTATCTGGCTTTCGTGGTGCCGGCTGTAAATCACTCGCAGGTGATAGGGCTGGCTCGAAAAACGATCTGCCAGCGCGGCAAATTTCTTGCGAAGAATCTCGGGGACCCCGGGAAGGATATATACATTTTCGATCGAGACCGTCGGGAATCCCAGCTGAGAGTCTTCCAATAACACCGCGCCCTCGGGTGCTTCGGCCATTTTCAAATGGTGCTCGTTGACGCGATCGCCGAGGTATCCTCGGATCGACGCCGCCAGCTTCTCATCTTGAATCACCGGACGATCGAACGCAGCGGCCACTCCCGCGATCGTGACATCGTCATGGGTGGGCCCGATTCCGCCCGAGGTAAATACGTTGTCATAGGCGTGATGAAACTCCCGAACGGTAGCCGCGATCAGGTCGATCTCATCCGGGATCGTCAGCACCCGACGCAATTCGACTCCGAGCTTGCGTAATTCCACCGCGAGGAAGTTTGAATTCGCATCCAGAACTTTCCCCGAGAGTATCTCGTTTCCGATAACAATAATCCCTGCTGTGGGTATCGACATAAGCTGACCGCCGCAGTGCCTTTCCAATTTTATTGAAATCAAGCGCCGAGACTACCGGCCGGACTCTTCGACCAAGCTTGTCTCGAGATTGACACGCAAGCCCAAGCATACACGCCAGACCCTCGCCCCGGCAAGCGCTGCGCTTGCACAAGTGGTGGAGGAATGCCGAAAGTACTTGAATGGATCGCGTCGAACGAATTGAATCCCTTCTCCGTGCCAAGCTGTCGGCTTCCTCAGTTCTTGTCGAAGATGATAGCGCCAGCCACGCAGGACACGCCGGTGCGCGCAGCGGCGGTGGACATTTCAACGTGACGGTGGTGGCCCCCTGCTTTGCGGGAATGCCGACACTCGATCGACATCGAGCGGTCTATGATGCGGTCGATGAGATGATGCCCGCTGAAATTCATGCTCTCGCGGTCCGCGCCCTGAGCCCGGATGAGACCCAGTGAGCCGCTTGCACGAGGGCGTATTTCCCGACAATTAGGTGCTGCGTGTCCATTCAGTACAGCATCGAACTAGCGGTTTTTCTCTTCTGTGCGGTGGTGATTCTTTCGGTCATCGCGAGAAAGGTTGCGTTTCCGTTCCCGATCCTGCTGGTCCTCGCGGGCGCCGGACTGGGTCTGGCACCCGGATTCCCCTCGATCTCCATTGATCCGGACGTAATCTTTCTCGGCTGCCTGCCGCCCCTTCTGTTCTCCGCGGCCATACGAATGCCGTGGCATCAATTTCGTGAAAACCTCGCCCCGATCAGCGGGCTCGCCCTCGGCCTCGTGCTGGTTACCGCGGGCGCGATCGGATTTGCGGCTCACGCACTGATCCCGGGCATGACTCTGGCTGCGGGCTTCGCACTGGGTGCGATTGTCGCACCCACCGATGCCGTCGCTGCGGTCGCGATCGCCAGACGCTTGAATATCCCCGACAGGGTCATTGCGATCCTCGAAGGCGAGAGCCTGGTGAACGATTCGAGCGGACTTGTGGCCTATCAATTCGCGGTCCTCGCCGTGGTGTCGGGAGCCTTTGAATGGACGGATGCCGGTCTTCGATTCCTGCTGGAAGTCGGTGGGGGTTTGGGCGTCGGAGTCCTTGTCGGTATCTTTGCGATTGCTGTGTTTCGCCGAATGGATGACCCGGTGGCCGAAATCACGTTCACGTTGACGCTTCCCTTTCTGACTTTTCTGGGGGCTCAGGAACTGGGGTTTTCCGGCGTACTGGCGGTTGTTGCGGCGGGCCTTTCGATCAGCCGACGCCGAGAAGAGGTGTTCAGCGCCAACTCCCGCATGGACACGCATGCCGTCCTGGCCACCGTTGAATACCTCATCAATGGCGCGATCTTCCTCCTGATTGGCGTCCAGCTTCAGAGCATCCTCCACGGCCTTTCCGGGTGGACAAATCTCGAACTCGTGGGCTTCGCGGCTCTGACTGCCGGGCTGGTGCTCGGGATCCGCCTGCTTTGGGCCTATCCTGTCGCTCGACTCGTTGGTGTCCTCATCAAGCGATTGCCCCACGGCAGCTACCCCGATCTGAATTGGAAAGATCATGTCCTGGTGGGCTGGGCCGGCATGCGGGGGGTCGTATCGCTGGCGGCAGCGCTGGCGCTACCGCTGACCAACAGTGCGGGCGAGGCATTCCCCGACCGCAGTCTGATTATCTTTCTGACCGCCGCTGTCGTGCTCGTGACCCTCGTGGTCAACGGCCTGAGCCTGCCCTTTATCGCAGGCGCGTTCGGCGGCCCGGGAACACACCGCTCAATCGAACAGGAGAGAGAAGCGCGGATTGCCATTCTCAAGGCGCCAATCGCGGAATTCGACAGGCGCATGGAGGATGAGAAACTGCCGTTGGCACCCGCCGACGTCATGTGGGTTCGCCAGAGTCTCGCGGGCAGGTTGGCCTTTGTCGAAGGGGGAGAAGACCCCGAGAGAAAGCGCCAGGTGCAGAACCGTGGCCTCGACCTCTACCTGCAACTACTCAGAGTCGAGAGACGTGAGCTGCACCGTTTGTTCCGTGGTCATAAATTAAGCCAGGGGAGCTTCGCGAAAATCGAGCGGGAAATCGACCTCGAGGAACGAGGGGCACGCAGCCAGATCATCGACAAGGCTGCGGCCCTCCATCGCAAACTCAGGCGGAGAGGAGGCTCCGACCGATCACCTTGAGACCGAGGATCGGCTTTACCCCCTCGAAGATCGGCAGGACCAGAGCATCCACCACAAATCGTGAAATTGCGTACTCCTCTGCGTAACCCCATCCTCCGTGAAGAATTTGTGCCTCCTGCGTCGTGCGGACGGCAACGTCACAGGTAAAGAGCTTGGCCATCGCGGCAACCGGGGAGCGATAGTCTCCCGAATCCATAATCCGGGCTGCGTGGTAGGTCAGCTGGCGACCTGCCGCCACCTCAACCGCCATCTTGCCAAGTTTATGCTGCGTCAATTGGTAGGACCCAAGGGTCTTGCCGAACTGCGAACGCTCGTTCGCGTAGGCTGCTGCAGCCTCGATCGCGGCCTGCGAAAGGCCTGTCGCACGGCCACCCGTCTGCAGACGCCCGGCGGCAAAACCGCCCATCTGCAAGACGAACCCCCGACCCTCGCCACCGACCAGATTCTCGGCCGGTACAAAATAATTCTCGATTCCGAGGGTATAGGAGTGCATCCCGCGATAACCGGGGGTGCGGTCAGCCTTGCCGGAAATGGAGCCGCCATGCGGTTGCTTCATTTCGAATGCATGACCCTCAAAAGAGTCCTTTGGCACGATGAATAAAGACAACCCCTTGGCCCCAAGCGAGACGTCGGGATCCGTGCGGGTCAGCATGGCGATCACGTTCGCCCGGCCGGCGAATGTGCACCAGGCCTTCGCACCGTTGAGGAAATAACCCTCCACACCGTCGAGCTCGCCCTTTTCCGCGCGAACTTTTACGCTGGCGACGTCAGAGCCCGTATCGGGCTCCGTCACCGAGATTGCTGCCATGATTTCGCCACTTGCCAACTTGGGAAGCCAGGCCTGTTTCTGTTCTTCGGTCCCACCGGTGATCAGTGCCTTCGAGAGGATCTCCGGCCGCGTTATCAAGCTCCCGGCTGCTGCCAATGAAGCGACCGACAGCTCCTCCGTCGTCACGATCATCGCAACGTTGCTCATACCCTGGCCGCCGTAATCTTCCGGGATCGCCAAACCAAAATAACCCTGCTCGGCCATCTTCGTAATGAAGCTCTCGGGAACGAGATCATCATTCATGTGGATTTCCTGAGCATGAGGTGCGATTTCGGCGCGCGCAAACGACCGAACGGTATCGCGGGTCATCCTCTCGAGGTCATCCTCCCACCAGACGTCGGGCGTGGTCCCCAGATCGACAACCCGCTGGCCCAGAGCTTCGATCCTGCGATCATCCATTCCTGCCCGGATGAATGCCTGAGTTTCCGCACTGCCCAGCGTAGCCTCGATCTGCTCGCTCGACACACCGAAAACGTCGCCCTGCTCGAAGGCGGAAGTTCGGGCCCGAGAGGCCACCATCGCCGTGAAGATAGCCGCGGTTTCGACGGCGAAATCATCGTGGTCAGCCGCTTGTTCCGCATAGGCGAGAAGCGACTCCGCAGCCTCGACCTCGGTTGCCAAATTAGCCAGTCGCTCGGTATGCACCTGATGGCTGTCAATATCCCGCCCACCATTGGTTCGTTCCCGACCGGAGGCCAACGCCGCATCGACGATCTCTCGCAGACTTTTGGCGACGCGGGAAACTCCCGCCAGCGCTTCTGTTTGGCTCTCGGTCAGGTCCATTGCTTCATTCGTGGCTACCATCAGATACTCCTGCTTGTTGTTCTCGATTGTTATCAAATTTGTGGTCGTTTGCTTGCTCCGGTCGCCTTCAGGTGGCGGCCGCTGCGACCTCAACCATATCGTCAATGATCGCGAGCAAATCGTAGTTCTTCGGGGTGTAGATTCGAGCCACACCACGTTTTTTCAGAGTCTCGGCATCTTCGTCCGGAACAATCCCTCCGAGCACTAGGGGGATATCGCCGCCACCGCCGGCTCGCAGTCCGTCCAGGATTTGGGGAACCAGAGTCAGATGGGAACCGGAAAGAATACTCAGGCCGACAATGTCGACGGATTCGTCGCAGGCCGTGGCGACGATCTCTTCCGGAGACAGTCGGATCCCTCCGTAAATAACCTCGAGCCCCGCGTCTGCGCACGCGACAGCAATCTGCTCGGCGCCGTTTGAGTGGCCATCAAGACCGGGCTTTCCGATCAGGACCTTGGGACGATGCCCAATACGCTCCGAGACCTCGTCGACATGCTCGCGCAGACTCAGCAATCGGGGATTCGCCTCCGTCGGACTCGCGCCCGAAGCGGCAATCCCGGTTGGTGCGCGGTAATTTCCGAAGAGTTCGCGAAGCGCGCCGGCCCATTCCCCGGTCGTCACCCCGGCGTGGGCGCAGCGAATCGACGAGGGCATGATATTCGCACCACTCTTGGCGGCTTCGACCATCTCGGCCAATGCGGCCTCGGCCCGCGCCGAATCACGTTCGGCTCGGAAAGCCTCGAGGGAGGCAATCTGATCTCGTTCGGCTGCTTCGTCCACTTGCAAAATGGCCTCGGCACCGCCGCCGCCAAGTGGCGACTCCGCTGTTTCCTGAAACCGATTGACGCCGACGACGGTCTGATCGCCGTCCTCGATCCGCCGAAGGCGATCGAATTGGGATCGAACGAGACGCTGCTTGACCCAGCCGGAATCAACCGCAGCAACGATCCCACCCTGCTCGAGAACCTCTTCGAGTTCGGCTTTCGCTGCGGCGGCAATCTCCTCGACCTTCGCTTCGATCACGGTGGAACCCTCGAAAATATCGCCGTATTCAAGGATGTCGGTCTCGAACGCAAGCACTTGCTGAATTCGCAGACTCCATTGCTGGTCCCAGGGACGCGGGAGACCTAGCGCCTCGTTCCAGGCGGGCAACTGAAGGGCCCGACACCGGGCGTCTTTCGAAAGCGTCACGCCGAGGGATTCGAGCACAATTCTGGTAATATTGTTCTCGGGTTGGGCCTCCGTCAGGCCGAGGGAATTCACCTGCACACCGTAACGAAAGCGCCGCATCGCAGGATCTTCGACCTCGTAACGCTCGCGAGTGATTTCATCCCATAAACGACCGAAGGCGCGGAGTTTGCAGATTTCCTCGACAAACCGAATGCCCGAATTCACGAAAAAGCTGATGCGCCCGACGACCTTCGCAATCGCCTTGGCATCGAACTCGCCCGAAGACTTGACCTCATCAAGAATCGCGATTGCTGCGGCCAGAGCATATGCAACCTCCTGCACGGGGGTCGCTCCAGCCTCCTGCAGGTGGTAGCTGCACACGTTCGTCGGGTTCCACTTGGGAACCTCCCGCACCGTGTATCGCACGATATCCCCCTTCAAGCGCATGCTGGCTGCCGGGGGGAAAATATACGTACCGCGGGACAGGTACTCCTTGATGATATCGTTTTGGGTCGTCCCCTTGAGCACAGCCGGGTCCACACCCTGCTTCTCGGCGACGGCAATATAAAGAGCTAGAAGCCATGCGGCGGTCCCGTTGATCGTCATGGAGGTGTTCATCGCCTCCAGCGGAATCTGATCGAAGAGGCGCTCCATATCGCCGATATGGGAAATCGGCACACCGACCTTGCCGACCTCACCTCGCGCGAGGGGGTCGTCGCTATCGTAGCCAGTCTGCGTCGGCAGATCGAAGGCGACCGAAAGGCCAGTCTGACCCTTGCTCAAGTTGAGACGGTAGAGTTCGTTCGACGCTGCCGCGCTGCTATGGCCGGAATACGTCCGCATCACCCATGGTCTGTCACGATTCACAGGCACCACCATAGCAATTGGATCGAGGTCGTGGGAGACACTATTGCTCCTCGGCAACCGGGGATGCGGGCCCTATCGTGGAGATCCACGCATGGTTCCCCTGAACCAGGAGCTGGAACTGCACTTCTTCGTCCTTCTGAATGCCATCCAGAATCGAAGAATCCCTCACCTCGAAGGGCATGGTCATAGCTTCCATAAAGCCCGGAATCGGCTCATGCGCGATCACGACCGACCGACGAGCCGCCTCGATGCGGATGACTCTACCGCGAACTTCATAGGCTACACGATCCTCACCCCGTTCACTGCTGCAGCCTGCCGGCAATAAAACCAGCAGGAGCGGCAAAAACAGCCAGAAACGTAGATATCCCATCATATGATTATGATCTCCTAGCAGATTCGATCAAGTGGCACCCCAGTTGCCGATAGACCCCTCTTAACGTAAGTGTTTGGCCCATGAGTACAGCGGATATCAAGAAGGTAGGCGTTCTCGGGGCAGGACAGATGGGATTGGGCATAGCGCAAGTCGCCGCACAGTCTGGCTACGAGACCGTATTGGTAAAGGCCACCCCCGGAGACACGGAAAAACTGACGGCGAAGATTCTGGGTGGCTGGGACAAACTCGTCTCGAAGGGGCGGATGGAACAAGCGGACCGGGACGCTGCTGCGGGACGATTGACCGTCACCACCGAATTCGAAGCTCTCGCCCCCTGCGATCTGGTCGTCGAGTCCATTATTGAAGATCTCGAGATCAAACACAGCGCTTTTGATCGACTGGATTCGATCTGTTCCGAAACCGCCATATTCGGCAGCAACACTTCCTCGCTTGGCCTGACCGAAATTGCCGTCAAAACAAAGCACCCGGAGCGAGTTGTCGGCTTGCATTTCTTCAACCCGGCGCCGGCCATG
>Ga0055584_100002069_pt1 | contig 19755 bp, 17 predicted proteins | sample OSDHelmetaG_FD_58716 | JGI IMG/M metagenome (GOLD analysis project Ga0055584, IMG submission 58716) | Pelagic marine sediment microbial communities from the LTER site Helgoland, North Sea, for post-phytoplankton bloom and carbon turnover... | ecosystem: Environmental > Aquatic > Marine >... | reverse complement strand
CTGACCGAGGGTCAGGAAATACGGGTGAAAGTTCTGGATGTTGAGCGCGGTAGGATTAAGCTATCGATTAAGGAACTGCTCGAGGACGAGTCTGAAGAGGCTGAATCTGCTGAGTAAGATAAGCTAGATGGCGTTGCCCGCCCTGGTGGCGGGCAACAGCTTTATCACCCTGTCACAGGGCTCTTGGCAATCAGGTCTTCTACGACGCTGGGATCAGCGAGCGTAGTTGTATCACCAAGACTGTCCAATTCGTTTTCTGCAATTTTACGTAAAATTCTCCGCATAATTTTCCCTGATCGTGTTTTTGGCAGTCCAGGGGCCCACTGCAGAATATCTGGTTTCGCAAAGGAACCTATTTCTGACCGAACAAGACTGATCAATTCCGCTTGTAGTTCCTCAGATCCCTCAATACCGTGCATAAGAGTCACGTAAGCGTATATTCCCTGACCCTTGATATCGTGCGGATACCCCACAACCGCAGCTTCTGCGACTGCCTCATGCAGTACGAGTGCACTTTCAACTTCGGCTGTCCCCATTCGATGCCCTGAGACATTCAGAACGTCGTCTACACGTCCAGTTATCCAAAAGTAGCCATCTTCATCACGACGCGCACCATCACCGGTAAAATAATATCCGTCGTAGGTCGAATAATAGGTATCGATACAGCGTTGGTGATCACCGTATATAGTACGAATTTGACCGGGCCAGGATCCACTAATGGCAAGGTTACCTGACGCAGCACCTTCCAGTTCGTTACCATCAGAATCGAGTAGTACCGGCCTGACGCCAAAAAAAGGTCGAGTTGCAGAGCCTGGTTTCAATGCCGTCGCCCCGGGAAGCGGGGTAATCATGATGCCACCGGTCTCGGTTTGCCACCAAGTGTCTACTATTGGACATTTTTCTGCTCCGACAATGTGGTAGTACCACTCCCAGGCCTCTGGATTGATTGGTTCACCAACAGTGCCTAGAAGGCGCAGCGTTGATCTGGATGTGTTGTTGACGAAGTCATCTCCCTCGGCCATCAATGCCCGGAGAGCTGTAGGTGCCGTGTAGAAAATATTCACCTTGTGTTTATCGACCACTTGCCAACATCTCGACGCGTCGGGATATGTCGGAATACCCTCAAACATCAACGTCGTAGCGCCGTTTGCAAGCGGGCCATAGACAATATAAGAATGCCCGGTTACCCAGCCTACATCTGCAGTGCACCAATAAATATCACCGTCATGATAATCAAATACGTATTTATGGGTCATGGCGGCATAGAGCAGATACCCTCCGGTCGTATGTAGAACACCTTTTGGCTTGCCTGTTGAACCCGAGGTATAGAGGATAAACAGAGGGTCCTCGCTATCCATGATCTCTGGGGCACAGTCAGCTTCAACCTGCTCGGTAGCATCGTGGTACCAAATGTCGCGCGCGTCGTCCCACGAAATATTGCCGCCGGTTCGTTTTACAACTACGACTGTGTGGACATTTGGGCAGGCCGTAAGGGCATCATCGGTATTTTGTTTTAAAGGAACGGGCTTGCCACCACGTACGCCTTCATCGGCGGTGATAACGGTTTGACAATCGGAGTCCAGAATCCGATCCCGTAGGGACTGGGGTGAAAAACCACCGAAGACAACAGAGTGAACTGCGCCGATGCGAGCGCATGCCAGCATTGCGTAAGCTGCTTCTGCAATCATAGGCATATATATGCAAACTCGATCTCCCTTTTTTACACCGCGGCTCTTCAGGACATTGGCTAAACGACAGACGTTTTCATGAAGTTCTCGATAGGTAACTTTTTTGTCATCATTCGGGTTGTCGCCCTCCCAGATAATTGCAGTTTGATCGGCACGTAAGGGTAGGTGTCGATCAATACAATTGACGGAGGCATTGAGTTCACCACCCAAAAACCATTGGGTCGTACCTTTGCTGAGGTCAGACTCTGTAAGGGTGTCCCAGGGTTTTGACCATGTTAAAAACTCATCGGCTTTTTGATTCCAAAACTCCTCCGGCCGCTCAATGGAAGCAGCATACATGGCGAGATATTGATCATTTCTGATATGTGCACGGGACTCGGCATCCTTTTGCACCGCGTAGATTCTTTCTTCCGACATATGATTCTCCAACATTTACAACAGATGATAATAGCGAAAAACTTACCAACAGAAACCTTTCAATCACTGTTTATAGCAACTTGTTATAACAGCTTGGGGACGGGATTGTAGTAATGTCGCCCCTGTTTGGTAGAAATGATGAATTGTACAAGCGCTTCATATTCATCGTTATTGTTGACTAGGTCGACGGCTGAAGCGTTAACAATCACCAGCGTTGATTTGTCATAGTGGTGAAAGAAGCTGGTGTAAGCGTCAGCAAGTTGTTCCATATAGTCCACATCCAGATGATCGAATTTTTCACCACGTTGTGAGATCCGGTCAATAAGAATCTCAGCAGGCGCTTGAAGATAGATCACCAGGTCAGGTGTTAAGGGGATGATATCCAGGTGGCTACAGATATTGTTGTAGAGATTAAGTTCATCGGCGTCCAGATTAGCTTCCGCAAAAATCCTGTCCTTCTCGATCATAAAATCAGTGATACGAAATTCGCCAAATAGTTCTGACTGGCGCATTTCCTGGACCTGGCGCGCTCGCTCAAATAGGTAAAACAGTTGGGTTTGTAACGCACTCTGGCGTCGGTTTTGATAAAAACGCTTTAAGAATGGATTTGAACCGGAAGATTCTAAAACTGTTTCGAACTCCAGAGTCTCGGAAAGGCGTAGGGCGAGGCCTGATTTACCCACACCAATGGGTCCTTCAATGGCAATAAGTTTCGGTAGATTAGAACGATGAATATCCAGCTTCAATTATGATACCTGTTCAGCTTGGTTTCTCTTGCCCTCTCCTTGGCCGTCGTCTCCGTCTTGGCTTTACGGGTTGACGCTCGGTTGGGTTGGCTTCTTGATACTTTGTCCACCATTCTCCGAGATTGTCCAGTTTTTCACCGGCAAGTTCTCGCAGTAAAAGGAAATCATAGGCTGCCCGAAAACGTTTATGCCCGACCAGCGTTTTGGCTTTTTTGCGGTTGGGCAGGCGAAATTGTAGATTCCAGATTTCTCGCATAGGGGTGGAGAATCTTCGTGGAATGGAAGTAAACAGCAGTTGTTTGGCGATAACATTCGCTGCCGCTTCGTTACTTGCATCCGGATGGCTTGCACCTTCCTGTTCTAACCGACGTTTCTCATCAACGAACGGATACCAAAGTAGCGCGGCGTAAACGAAAGCGGGTGTTACTGGCAGGTCCTGTTCGATCCTCCTGTCCGTACTGAGCAGCGCCTCGCGGATCAGGTTTTCGGCCGGGTACTGGTCCATGGCACGTTTCGCATCTGGAAATAGCCAGCCGAAGATGTCGTATGCCAGCAATTCATCAAATACCGCATTTGCTTGCCCGGACATAAATAACTTGAGTAGTTCTTCAAATAGCCTGGCAGGAGAAATATCCTGCAACAGGTATCCGAGCTTAAACATTGGTTGTTCTGAGTTTGGATCAATAGAAAAACCGAGTTTTGTCTTAAATCGAATGGCGCGTAGCATCCTCACCGGATCCTCGCGATAACGGTTCTCTGGTTCACCGATCAATCGGATAATCTTTGCTTCAATGTCTGCCTGACCGTCAACCAGATCAATTACCTTAAGTGTATCTGGTGAGTAGTAAAGGGCATTGATTGTAAAATCTCTGCGGAATACATCTTCCTCAAAAGAGCCGTAATCATTGTCGGATAACAACAGGCCACTTTCAGTTTGGTCAGTTTCCTCGATACTTTTTGATGCTCTAAAGGTTGCTACCTCTATGATATCCCGGCCGAATCGCACATGGACGATTTTGAATCGTCTACCGATCATTCGAGAATTGCGAAACAATTTATGAACATCTTCAGGGTGAGCATCAGTTGCCACGTCGAAATCTTTTGGAGTTCGCTTAAGAAGTATGTCTCGGACACTACCGCCGACAAGAAATGCCTGAAATCCGTGTTCGATCAGTCGGCTTAGCACTTTTAGTGCGTTAATGCTTACCTGCTCTTTTGCGAGCAGCGTTTCATTCATTGTGAGATTTCATGTGGCATGGCGGGTAAGTGTTGCGAAGGAAAAAAAATGGGAAAAGCATTGCTCTTCCCACTCAGTGAGCCAGTTCTTATTCTTGTTATTTATTGTTGTTATTCTTATTTTTTTCGCGTCGAAAAACGACCCGGTCAGCAGTACAGCAACTGACGAACTCAGATTAGCTAAAACCGCATTCATCTGCAACTGCTTAGTTTCCAGCAGAAATGAAAGGTGCACGGGGTAAAAGCGTTCTGTCCCACGAACGTACGGCGCTCGTTAGTAGTTGGGTTACGGAGCTAGCTCGGTTCTGCGTATCTTGTCCCAAAGCGATAAGTGCTTGTCTTAACAAAACCAATGGGGATGAAGTGTCGATTTCTAATGCATGAGATTGTTTGCTTAACTTCTGACCAGAAGGATTGACCGCGAGGCGAATGTGACCGTAGGTGGGTACGGGAAGATTCAATTGCTGAGCGATGACAATTTGTCTGGGGGTAGATTCCAACAAGTCCACGCCGCGGATGACGTGATTCACTTTTTGGTAAATATCATCGATAACGACGGCAAGTTGGTAGGCGAACAGACCATCTTTACGTTTGATGATGAAGTCTCCAAGGTCGTTGCCAAAGGTTTGTTTCCCAAGGAACAGATCAGTAATTTCTATCGGATCATCATGTGCCTTGAGCCGTATTGCGTAGGGTGTCTTTGTTTGTGAGAAAGTTCGCTTACGGCAGGTACCCGGGTAGACACCAGGGTTTCTCGGGCAGATGCAGGGATAGACAACAGGCTTAAGTTTATCAAGATAGACCTGGTAGGCATCCAATCGAGAATGTTGGAACAAGACATCCTGATCCCAGTGAAGACCACATGTACGTAATTGCGACATGATCTGTTTAGGTGCGGATTTTAATTCTCGTGGAGGATCGAGGTCCTCGATTCTAAGCAGCCATAGACCATCGTGATGTTTGGCATCAAGGTAGCTCGCAAGTGCGGCAATAAGGGAACCGAAATGCAAGGGTCCGGTAGGTGATGGTGCGAAACGGCCAACGTAACTCGACATGGCGCCTCAATATTTAGCCGCGGATTTGCTTTTCTCTAATCTCTGCTAGTGTCTTACAGTCAATGCATAACGTTGCTGTTGGGCGCGCTTCCAGACGACGAATTCCAATCTCAACACCGCAGGATTCACAGTAGCCATAGTCATCCTGTTCAATAAGCTCGATAGTACTATCGATTTTACGGATGAGCCGCCGTTCCCGGTCGCGTGTTTTCAGCTCAAGACTGAACTCTTCTTCTTGGCTAGCACGGTCCGCAGGGTCTGGATAGTTAGCTGCTTCTTCCTGCATGTGATTAACCGTCCGGTCAACTTCTTCCATCAACTCGAACTTCCAGACCAGCAGGATATCTCTGAAATGGTCTTTCTGTTCAGCGTTCATATACTCTTCATTTTTTCTTGGAGTATATGGGACGAAATCCTGATCTGACTTAGCACGTCTTTTAGTGACAGGTTTTCGTTTGGTAGCAGGTTTTGTCCTCTTTGCTGGCTGAGGCGTAGATTTCTTCGCGGTCTTCGCTGGTGCCGCCTTCGTGGTTTTCTTTAGTGTTTTTGTAGGCGCCTTTGCCTTTGCCTTGGTTTTTGTCTTTTGTGTTACAGCTTTTTTCTTGGTTACTACGGGCACCTTTGTTTTTACCTTATCTTTAACTTTTACCTTCGCTTTGGCTTTTGCCTTAGCTTTTGGCTTGGCTATTGTTTTTGTTTTTGGCTTTGCCTTGGTTTTTGGCTTTGCCTTAATTTTTGTTTTTGGTTTTGCCTTCACCTTAACTTTGGTTTTAACTTTGGTCGGTGTTTTGGCTTTAGCGCGAGTTACGCTCTTCTTTGCCTTCGATGTGGCCTTTTTCTTTGCTGCAGTCTTCGTCTTCGTCTTAACCTTAGGGGCTTTCAACGCTTTTGTGGTTGCCTTGGCTTGACGTTTTGCTGCAGGCTTTGTTTTTTTTGCTGCCATAGCTTTGTCCGATTGTCTGTGTCGTAAAAACTGGGTTCACAAATCGAGCCGCGAACATTACCAGATCGTCCCTAAAACGCCAAGTGAGAATTGAGTGGCATTTTAGCGATGTTATGATGCAGGTATTCACTGAGCGGAGCAACCGTGTCAAAAATACAGACGGGAAGCCGGCTATCTTCGATCAAGCCTTTCAAAGCTATGCAGGTTCTACGCCGTGCTGGCGAATTAGAAAACCAGGGATTTGACGTAATCCATATGGAAGTGGGTGAACCTAGTTTTCCGACGCCAGCACCGATTGTGGCTGCAGGACAGACCGCGCTTGCCGAGGGGAGAACGAAGTACACCGATGCCCGGGGTATCGTTAAGTTACGGGAAGCGATATCCGACTACTATCGCGATGATTATGGTTTGGATATCAGTGAGGAGAGAATATTTGTTACGTCAGGAGGCTCCGGTGCGCTACTGCTGTCCACCGCATTACTCCTAAATCCGGGCGAAAACATCATCATGGGTGATCCCGGCTATCCCTGTAACCGTCATTTTATGACGGTATTTTCTGGGTCAGCGACGTTGGTTCCCGTTGGTCCCGCAGAAAACTACCAACTCAATGAATCGTTGTTAAAGAAGTATTGGCAAGAAAGTACGCGCGGTGTACTGCTGGCTTCGCCAGCAAATCCCACGGGTGCAGTGATTGATGAAACCGAGCTGACATCAGTGTCTTCTTTTATCTCTGAGAAAAACGGCTACTTGATCAGCGATGAGATATACCACGGCTTGGTGTATACCGATGATGCTAAGAAGTCTGCGCTAAACATGTGTACAGATGCTTTTGTGGTGAATAGTTTTTCTAAGTATTTTGGTATGACGGGTTGGCGATTGGGGTGGTTAATAGTGCCCACCTGGGCGGTCAATGAGGTTGAGAAACTGGCACAGAATCTCTTTATATGCCCCTCAACGATTGCGCAGCATGCAGCTGTTGCCGCTTTTTCACCAGCCGCCCGAGACATTATGGAATCACAGCGGGAGTCGCTTCGAGCCCGTCGTGACTTTCTGTTACCAGCTCTCAGGGAATTAGGATTTTCGGTCCCTAGGGAGCCGGATGGTGCCTTCTATATATATGCCGGTATTCCAGAAGGTTTTTCGGATAGTGAAACCTTTACGAATTCTCTGTTGGAAAACCACTATGTGGCGATCACTCCGGGTACGGACTTTGGTAACTATCTTGCCAACCGTCATGTAAGGTTCACCTATACCTCAGAAATGGATCAACTGCGTGACGCCGTTGATAGATTAGCAAGGGCAATGCAGACGAGTGAGTTCTAGTTGATGAGTGAACTTGTTCCGGGGAAATTGATCAGGCGATATAAACGATTTCTAGCCGATGTGTATTTGTCTGATGGCGAACTACTAACGGTTCATTGCCCAAATACTGGTTCGATGAAAAACTGTGTAGAGGAAGGTGCAGCGGTTTGGCTCAGTCGTTCTTCGAATCCAAAGCGTAAATACGCCTATACGTGGGAATATATACAAACCAGATTGGGGCACTATATTGGCATCCACTCGGCGCAAGCCAACAGGCTGGTGAAAGAGGGTATCGAGCGGGGCATCGTGGGTGAGCTGGCACACTATCCAACACTTCAAAGTGAGGTTAAGTATGGTTCTGAGAACAGCAGGATTGACTTTTTACTGACAGCCGAGGGCATTCCGGACTGCTACGTCGAGGTTAAGAGCGTAACGTTATTGGAGGTACCTTTTTCAAAAGGTATTGGCTATTTCCCTGATGCTGTCAGTGAGCGGGGTAGCAAACATTTACGGGAGTTGGCGGAAATGGCGAAACAGGGTAAGCGCGCTGTGTTGCTTTTTTGTGTGCAGCATTCTGGCATTCGACGCGTCAGAGTGGCTGACCACATAGATGTAAACTATGGTAAAGCGCTTCGAGACGCTGTCAGTCATGGTGTTGAAATACTTGCATACAAGACTAGGTTCAATCATCTTCAAACCAGACTTTGGAAACCGGTACCCTTTGAAACGACTACTGACAATGCATTTTAGCGTACTGCTATTCTCCTTGCTGCTGGCCATCCTAACGTCACTGACGTTTGGTTCAGCGCTAATACCTCTGGCAGATGTGTTTGCTGCATTAACCGGTGGTGACGTGACCGATATTCGGCGGACGATTGTTCTCGATATCAGGCTCCCGAGAATATTGCTTGCCATACTGGTGGGGGGAGGTATCGCGGCTAGTGGCGCCGCCATCCAGGGTCTATTTCGTAATCCTCTTGCCGATCCTGCGCTTATTGGTGTATCTAGCGGCGCGGCGCTTTGTGCCGCGCTATACCTGGTGCTCGGTACTGCACTATTACCCGGTCTCACAGCAAGCGCTTTTGTAGGCGGTTTGTTGACAACGTGGCTGGTTTTGGAAATCGGTCGTCGAGGAGGCACGATTTCTGCGATGTTGCTGGCCGGGATTGCCATTAATGCGCTTGCGATTGCAGGCATTGGCTTGTTGTCATACGTGTCGACCGATGTACAGCTTAGGTCGGTGACATTTTGGGCGTTGGGAAGTTTGGGTGGTGCAGATTGGTACAGCGTAGCCGTAGCCAGCATCATTCCAGTCGCAATTCTGCTTCTATTTGCTGAACGCCATAAGTTGAATGCTATTACGTTGGGGGACCAGGAAGCAGCATATCTTGGTATATCGGTTCCTGGATTAAGAATCCGCATAGTGGTATTGACTGCACTAGCGGTTTCGATTGGCGTGGCGCTGACAGGGGTGATTGCCTTTATAGGTCTGGTAGTACCGCACCTGGTTCGTATGACTATGGGATCGACGCATCAGGTCGTTATCCCGGCATCTGCCATTCTTGGTGGATTGTTGCTGTTAATAGCCGATACGCTTAGTAGAAGTGTTTTTGCTCCAGCGGAAGTCCCTGTGGGTATTCTGACGGCATTGTTGGGGGGTCCCTTCTTTATTCTGTTGATCATTCGCCAGAAAGGAAAACTTGGGATATGAGCCTGGCACTTCGTAACGTAAGTTTTGAAATTGATGGGACATACCTGCTTAATCAAGTGAGCGTTGATATAAGACCAGCTTGTATAACAGCATTGATAGGCCCCAATGGTGCAGGTAAAACAACGCTGCTTAGAACAGCCAGCGGCGAACTAGTCGCCGACGGTGTTATGTTGGATGATCAGCCGATTTCAGATATAGCTCTGGAGGTCCGTGCCCAGAGGATCGCTTTCCTCACGCAGAGTTCTGCGCTGGATTTTCCATTTACCGGCTTGGAAGTAATGCATATGGGCCGTATACCCCATCTTACTGGCGCCATACATGACAGGCGCGTGGTAGAGGAGGTTGTCGATAAGTGTGATCTTGGTAGTCTTTCCCAGCGAATCTATACGACATTGTCTGGTGGAGAAAAGCAGCGCATCCAAATAGGCCGGATATTATGTCAGGTATGGGATGACCTTGAATCTGCTTACGTCCTGTTTGATGAGCCAACCGCAGCACTTGATCTGGCCCATCAACTGACTTTTTTTAACATTATTCAGATGTTAAGAGACAGCGGTGCTGCAGTTGTGGTCGTGCTCCATGATATCAATCTCGCTTCGAAATTTGCGGATCAGATCTGTGTATTGGCATCTGGGGAGGTACTTGCAACGGGCTCGCCGAGTGAGGTGATCAATGCTAGCAATATTGGCAAGGCCTTTGGTGTGAGCATTGACACTTTGGGCTCATCGGAAAGACCGATCATTCAGGTCAGGACAATCCTCTGATCATGTTCGAGACGGAAGGTTTCATTCTAAGCCGTCAATTCAAAGACCATCAGGATGGGCAGGAATTGATCTTTTGGCTCGCCACCGATGGTGAACCGCTACAGATTGTTCTTTCCCAACAACCCTCGGTGTTTTTTGTTGCAGAATCCGATTTGGCCGCAACGATAAAGTTGCTTTCCGACATCAAGGGTTATACCCACGAGCTCGTTGAGCTCAAGACCTTTTCTACAGCTGATACTGCCGTTGCTTTGTATTTTCCAGGTCAACGAGAACTTCATTTCGCTCGGACCAGATTGGAAAATGCTGATATTACAGCCTACGAAGCAGATCTTAGACCCACCGACAGATATTTGATGGAAAGATTCATTATGGGTGCGGTGCATGTTCGGGGACACCTTAAAGAAGGTAGTCGGATCTGCGTTGATCCGAAGCTCCGCCCCAGCGAGTTCAAAGCTGGCTTGAAAGTAATTTCTCTGGATATCGAAACCTCCTATACCGAGAATATCCTGTATTCCATCGCTGTTTATGGCGCAACGGAGCGCATTGTCATGATGGTGTCAGACACCCCGGTGACCTCTCAGGATTTTGAGATTGAATGTTTCTCTGACGAAAGATCGCTCATCACAGGATTCCTATCGTGGGTAGCAAAGGTAGATCCTGATGTCATTATTGGCTGGAGCGTCGTTGCTTTTGACCTTCACTTTTTACAGGAAAGATGTAACGCATTAGGTATCGATTTTCGTCTGGGACGCGCCCAGGAAAAGATTGTCTGGCGCACCGCGAGTACGCAAAGGCGATATGCCCTGGTTCCCGGAAGGGTAGTGTTAGACGGTATAGAGCTCTTAAAGACAGCGACATTCTCATTTGAAAGTTTTTCACTGGATTACGTTGCACGAGAACTCCTTGGGGAAGGGAAACTAGTCGACGATGTCGATGCAAGGGCTGCTGAAATTCAGGATATGTATGCGCATGATCGTGATCTGCTCGCGGCATACAATCTGCAGGACTGTCGTCTGGTATGGGAAATCTTTGAGAAGACGGATCTCATTAATTTTTCGATAGAGCGATCCGTGTTGACAGGCCTGGATCTTGATCGTCCTGGCGGTTCAGTTGCTGCTTTTGATTTTCTTTATTTACCCCGACTTCATAGAGAGGGGTTTATCGCGCCCACGGCAGGAGAGGCGAATGCGGAGGGGAGCCCTGGTGGTTTTGTGCTCGACTCGAAAGCTGGCCTGTATGACGATGTTATTGTTCTGGATTTCAAGAGCCTATATCCGAGCATTATTCGGACCTTTCATGTAGATCCTTTGGCGATGATCACGGCAGAGTTGGATGCGATTCCAGGATTCAAAGGTGGTACGTTTTCCCGAGACAGAACCATTTTACCAAACATCATCGAACGCTTATGGCTAGCTCGAGATAAGGCGAAACAGGATGGAGATGGCGCGATGTCCCAGGCCATTAAAATTATCATGAATTCTTTTTACGGTGTTTTGGGAACTTCTGTGTGTCGTTTTTTTGATGGGCGACTAGCAAGTTCTATAACCATGCGTGGTCACGATATTCTTCGTCAGACTCAAGATCTGATTGAGGCGAGAGGTTTTCGCGTGATATACGGAGACACAGATTCCGTATTTGTCCACATGAGTGATGGAGATGTGGCCAACCGCGCGGCAGATCTGGTTAGTTTTCTGAATGAATGGTGGCGTAATCACTTGCAGCAGCAGTACGCTATTGAGAGTTTCTTGGAACTTGAGTACGAAACTCACTTTGACAGGTTCCTTATGCCAACTGTTCGCGGCTCGGAGAAAGGTAGTAAAAAGCGTTATGCAGGGCTGGTGTCCAAGGATGGGCAATCACATCTTGTTTTTAAGGGCCTAGAGACGGTTAGAAGCGACTGGACGCCGTTGGCGAGAGACTTCCAACAGGAACTCTATAGGAGAATATTTCTTGATGAGCCCTACGTTGACTACGTCAAGCAGATAGTCAATGCCGTTCAGAATGGAGAGGTGGATAGCCAGTTAGTATTAAGACGCCGTATGCGTAGGAAGATAGATGATTATGTAAAAAATGTGCCCCCGCATGTTCGCGCGGCTCGCATTGCACGCGATGCACGGGCAAGTAGGGGTCTTCCAGAGATTCATGCAAATGGTAGTTGGGTCGAGTATCTGATGACGCTTAATGGCCCTGAACCCAAGCAATATGTTAAGTCACGACTGGACTATGACTTCTACGTTGAGCGTCAGTTGATGCCAATTGCTGACGCAATACTGTCGTTCAAATCTACCTCGCTGGGTGATATCACTGATCGTCAGTTGTCATTGTTTTAGGCTGTTGACCATGTCTGTGGTCAGCCGAGCACCAAAATTAGCAACAAGTAATGAGGCGGATTGATTGGCGTATGCTGTGGCGGTACGTAAATCGCTACCGCTACACATTTTAGCAAGAAATGAACCCGCGAAATTATCACCGGCACCGGTGGTATCTACAGCAGTGGTAGGAACTCCGGGTACATGAATGACATCCTGCCCGTCCGAGACCATTGCGCCGTCTTTGCCGCAAGTCATAGCAAAGAAAGGGCAGGCCTCTCGGATAACTGCAACAGCGTCCTCAGGTGTTGACGTGCTGGTCCACAGGTTTGCTTCCTCTGTGTTGCAGAAAAGTATGTCGATACCTCGACTAATGATGGTATCAAAAGCGCTCTTAAAATTTTCTACCATGGCTGGGTCTGAAAGCGTCAGCGCAACCTTTACACCCGCAGCTCGGGCTATGGATTGTGCTTCGAGTACCGCTTCAAATGCGGAGGGCGAACTCACCAGGTAACCTTCGATGTATAGGATACTGGAGTTTCTTAATGCATCAGGATTTAGCTCTTGAATCGAGAATTGTTGAGTGATGCCGAGGTGAGTTGTCATGGTACGTTCCGCATCTGGGGTAACCATGGAAATACATTCACCGGTGACGCCGGGTTCTCGGTGAGCAGTGAGATTTGTACTTATGCCGAGGTCTTCCAAGTCCTTGACGAAGAAGTTACCTGTTTGGTCGTTTGCCACTTTGCAACTATAGAACGCGCGGCAACCCAATTGGGATACTGCGACCACCGTGTTGGCTGCAGAACCGCCTCCCGAAAGTTTCACTATCTGATGTTCGTGTTCACGTTCAAGCAGCTGAACCAGACGCACTCTGTCCTCGGCATCGATTAGTGTCATGACTCCTTTGGGTAATTTGGCGAGATCAAGGAAGTCGTTGGTCACCTCATATTCGGTATCTACCAGCGCGTTACCGATCCCATACACATCGTATTTGTCCATTTTAGTATCCATTACTTGAGTGCATGAAATGCCTGTTCTGCGGCATCCAGTGTACGTTTAAACTCAGCCTCGCCATGTGCGCTCGACACGAATGCAGCTTCAAAAGGGGAGGGCGCAAAGTTAACACCCTCTGCCAACATCTTAACGAAAAATCTACTGAACAGGTCTCCATCGGCATTCATGACTTGATTAAAATTAGTCACTGGATTGACCGAAGTGAAAAAGAAGCCAAACATCCCGCCGACCTGGTTGGTTGAGAATGGTACGCCAGCTTTATTCGCCAGAATTTGCAGCTGATCAACCAATTGTGCGGTGGCAGCGGTTAGATTATCGAAAAAAGAAGCTTCCTCAATGATGGACAGCGTTGTGAGGCCCGCGGTCATTGCTATTGGATTCCCGGATAGCGTTCCTGCCTGATAGACATCACCAAGTGGAGCGAGCTTGGACATAACATCTTTGCGACCGCCAAATGCACCGACCGGCATACCGCCACCGATGACTTTCCCCAGTGTTGTCAAGTCCGGTTTTATATTGTAAATCGTCTGAGCGCCACCTAACGCAACGCGAAAGCCGGTCATGACTTCGTCAAAGATGAGCAGGCTGCCATGATGGTTACAGACATCTCGGAGGCACTCTAAGAAACCTTCTACCGGCGGTATACATCCCATATTTCCAGCAACTGGCTCGACAATAATTGCTGCGATCTCGTCACCAATCTCGGTAAACAATTCCTGCACCTGTGCCGGATTATTAAATTCCAGCGTTAGTGTATTTTCGGCAAAGCTATTGGGCACACCCGCCGAGTCAGGTTGCCCAAGCGTTAAAGCACCGGATCCTGCCTTAACGAGCAGAGAATCTGCATGTCCGTGATAGCAACCTTCAAATTTGACGATCTTGTCTCTACCAGTGAAACCACGGGCCAGACGAATGGCGCTCATCGTAGCTTCAGTACCCGAATTGACCATTCGAATCATTTCGATGCTGGGCAAGAGTGAGCAAATCTTCTCTGCTAGTTCGGTTTCAAGTTGTGTCGGTGCGCCGAAGCTAAGCCCCAGTTCTGCTGTTTCCTGTATTTTTTTAATCACCAAAGGATGCGCATGCCCGAGGATCATCGGTCCCCAGGACCCAACATAGTCGACGTAGCTGTTGTCATCGACATCGTGCAGATAGGCCCCTTTTGCACTGGCAATAAATATGGGTTCGCCACCAACGCGCCTGAAGTCCCTAACTGGTGAGTTGACACCGCCGGGTAAGATTTTTTTCGCTGCTGCAAAAAGATTTTGTGAACGCGTCATCGCATGTCCGCCATTAGTTGAGGTGCGAATTCAAGCACAAGATCGGTTGCGGTTCAAAGCTGGTAGTAAGACTCGATATCTTCCTTGGTCACGATCCCGACAGGAGAGTCGATGAGTGGGGCAGAAATACGATTCACATAGAGTGCTCCAACACCGGCGCCGTTGATTGTATCCAGCGCTTCACTGAGGGTTGCCTGCAACAGGATTGAAGTCACGTCTTTGCGAGTAGCGGGTATTTCATCCAGATCTATTGGGCGCATATTCTCGTCACCGATATCGATATTGTTTACATCTAGATAGGTCACCAGATCCTCAGTTCGAAGGATAGTATCAGGTCTCTGGTCACCATCAATGAGCAGCCATTGTGGTCTGGTGGTGTTAATTTCATTGATGCGTTCAACGTCAATTAGTTGAGAGACACGCAGAAAACTTCGCGACATGATGCTGGCAACAGACGCTCTGTTCAGTGCCATTGATAAAGGGTTTTGACGGAAATCCAGACCTAGCATTTCCATCTGGGTAATAAAGATCGACTTCTGTCCATAGAGTTCACTGGCGACAATGTTGGCGACAACAATGACTAGCATGGCAGGTAAAATAATATTCGGATTGTGTGTCATCTCGACGATCGCCATCAAGGCTGCGAGTGGGGCTTGCAGGGCAGCACCCATCATCGCTCCCATACCCAGCATGACATAGAAGGCAGGTGAAGAAAGACCATCCGTTAAATAATGGGCGAAGGCCGCTAATATACCGCCAGCCAGTGCACCTATAAAAATCGTCGGGCCTATCAAACCAACAGGCATCCCAAGCGCGACACTGGTTGCGCTGGTCAGTAGCTTCAAAAAGCACACCGCAATTAGGATAAGTAACGGGACCTCGCCGAGCAGTGCACTGTGGACAGTGTCGTAGCCTATACCGAGCACCTGGGGCACCAGTAGTGCAACTAGGCCGGTCACAGTTGCTGCAATCATGAGTTTCAGGGGCAACGATTTTGGTGCCGCATCGTGAATAACCTGGATTGTCTTAACGAATAGTGCTGCAACCGACCCAATAAATATGCCCTCCAGGATCAAAAACGGCAGATCGTAGAATGAAAGCATGGCAACTGGGGGTACACCGAACGCAATATCTGCACCAAAGACCAGTTGATTGAGTAAAGCTGCAACCACCGCTGCAAGAATAACGGGTACGAAACCGGCAATCGTGTATTCAAGGATAATGACTTCCATTGAAAAAATAACACCCGCGATGGGCGTATTGAAGGAGCCAGCGATTGCGGCAGCTGCTCCACAGCCAACTAGTATCCGAATACTGTTGTTCGGCAGGTTTAGGTATTGTCCCAGTAAACTGCTGCCTGCGGCCCCCAGATGGATGGCAGGGCCTTCTCTACCGCCGGATTGTCCGGATACAAGGCCAATCGTACCGGCGAATAGTTGGGTCAGGAGGTTTCCTGCAGGCATGTGACCCTGATATCGCCCCAGGCGTTGCAACACGTGGGTTACGCCAACGGGCCGATGGTCTGGTTTGATTAATCTCATAAAGAGCGCCAGGAAAAGTCCACCGACGAACGGCATGATGAAATAATACGGCAAAGATAAACCTTCAAAATTCTCGGAATGGTCTGGAAGCATTATAGATAGGGGTATTTCTACCATTTTTCTAAATACAATGATGACCAGACCCGTCACCAGGCCCGAGCAAATACCGAGTAGCGCTAACTGTGGAGTCGAGTCTACAGAAGCCAACTGGCGCCTAAAGGTATCTATCGAGACTCTTGCAAAGATCCGTTTCATATACCAGATTGGCTCGTTTTCGTTGTTTTCTGCTAAGCTATTCGATCCGCGGTCGGAAATGAAGCCCTATGGCGGCAGTAAAAGGTAGCAAGCAGCATCAGATGGTGGTCGTACCATACCGTCCTTTATACAAGGTGGCTATTTTCTGTGTGTTTTTAGTCTTTATGGCAACCTTTAGTTGGTTGACCTACGAATTCGGCATGAGTCAGGGTATTGCACTTAAAGTCGCAGTTGTTAAGGAAAGAGATGAAATTCGCCAACAGTTGGACGAGGCGCGGTCGAGCATTCAAAGAATGCGAGGTGAAATAGCAGAATTGAAACTTGGCGGTGAGGTGGATTCAATTGCGACGGAGGAGGTACGACAGTCAGTCGAAGCGCTGCAAGCGCAAATAGCCCTTCTAGAAGAAGAAATCATATTCTATAAGGGTGTGATGGCGCCTAACGTGGGAGATAAGGGTCTACGTATCGAGCGCCTGGATATGTTGAAGGCAGTTGCCCCAAATCGTTTTAAATATAAGCTGTTATTGACCCAGGTAGTGGATAAGCACGAATATGTAGAAGGGGGTGTTTTTATCAACCTACGGGGACTAGAAGGACAGAACGAAAAAGAATTCAAATTGAGCGATTTGGATAGTGGCAAGCAGGAAGCGATTCGGTACAGATTTAAATACTTTCAGAATATTGATGGTGAATTGACACTGCCGCAAGGATTTGAACCGACACAAATAATGATAGTTGCGCAGCCTAGTGGACGTAATGCACAACGTCTGGAACGAAAATTTGATTGGCAGTTAACGGGAGGATAGACAAATGTTTGGCAAGGAAAACCGGCCAGAAGCGGGCGTAACATTGGTCGCGACCAATTGTGAGTTAGTGGGCGACATTCATTTTAGTGATCAACTTTTGATCAATGGAATAGTGAAGGGAAACATATATGCTCAGGCAGGGTCAAAAGCGACGGTTACTATTAGCGAGAAAGGCAGAGTTCGTGGTGAGATTCGTGTCCCTAACGTGATAGTCAACGGTAAGGTATTCGGTGATATCAACTCAGATAAACATCTGGAGCTGGCGGCAAAAGCTGAAGTCAAAGGCAACGTATACTACAGTTTGATTGAGATGGTCATGGGGAGTCGAGTTGATGGGCATCTCATCCATGCACCCGACGGGAAGAAAGAGGCCAAAGCAGCTGGAGAAGCCAAGGATGGCAGCAATGTTAAGAAACCAAAAGTGGCGGCGGTCAACACTGCGACCGGTAATGCTTGAATAAATTGATGTTTGATGCCATATAGACACATATGAACGACATGTCTTTACCACAAGTATCCTTCTCTAAGGCAGCGGCCGCAAAGGTCAAGCTATTGGCTGATGAAGAAGACAACGAAGATTTGAAGCTCCGGGTTTTCGTCACGGGTGGAGGATGCTCTGGGTTTGAATACGGGTTTACCTTTGATGAAGATATAGAGGAAGATGACACGAGTATTGAGGAGCAGGGAGTCGTGTTGTTGGTTGACGCTTTGAGTTTTCAGTATCTCGTGGGTGCTGAGATTGATTATATGGAAGATTTACAGGGTTCGCGGTTCGTCGTGAAAAACCCCAACGCAGCATCAACCTGTGGATGCGGAAACTCGTTTTCTATCTAAAATATTCTGCCCAAAAACTATTCTGACGCATTGGCATCGGGTGTGGAACTCCTTGCCCGGGCGTATCCCGTTTTACCTTGTATTGCTGCGAGTTGCGTTAAGAAACCTGTGGTTTCTCTGTGGAAATGTTCGATGTCGGAAGCTGCAATAGGGTCCGCTTTAGGCAGTTTGACGGTTTTTGGATTGCGATGGACACCGCTGACCAGGAACTCATAGTGCAGGTGCGGTGCTGTTGCCCATCCAGTCGATCCTACATAGCCAATGGTTTGTCCCTGCCTAACTGACGCACCCGCTCTGATACCCTTACCGAAGCTCGATAGATGTAGGTACTTGGTGGTGTATTGTTGACCATGTTGGATGACAACGTACTTTCCAGATGCGCTATTTTGTCTAGATATAGAGACTTTGCCATCACCCGCGGCAACAACTGGTGTGCCTTTATTTGCCGCATAGTCTATGCCTCGGTGAGGCATGACTTTTTTATGGATTGGATGAAGGCGACGTAGATTGAACCGCGAACTTACGTGTGAAAAGTGCACGGGGTCACGAATAAAGGCTTTCCTGAGGCTTAACCCCTGAGGGGTGTAGTAGTCCTGGCGACCACCTTCATCAAGATATCGAACAGCAACATGAGTCTTGCCCATGTTAGTAAATTCCGCAGCCAGGATGATGCCGTCTTTGACTTTTTGCCCTTCGACGTAAATTTCTTCGTATAGTAGTGCGAAGGAGTCACCCTGACGCATATCCAGTGCAAAGCTGATATCCCACTGGAACACATAGCTGAGCTGCATGATGATATTGTCTGACAGACCGGCTCTCTTCCCAGCTAGATATAAACTTGGAGCATCCTCATCGATCGATGCTATTTGATAGGCGGTAATACTTTCGGTGGGTAACTGAATCTGCTCGGCACTAAAACCGGTATTGGTGCGCTGTATCAACAACGTGTTAAAAGCACTCGGCTGGTAACGCAGCCCCATAAGAATGCCTTCCTCGTTGACTTGAAAGCTAAGTTTTTTGCCGGGAAGAATCTTGACCAGGACGGAGACCTCGGAGCCTATATCAACAATAGCCTGCAGGTCGGCGGCGGGTAAACCCAATCGCTGGAAAATTTTGGATAGATTGTCACCGGATTTGATCGTGAGATCTGTCCACTGTACATGCTGGTCGGGTTCTAACGCTGCTTGTTCAATGACTGGAGTGGGTGTTTCTACCGCCAGGGAAATAGGGACTCTTATGGTGTCACTTTGCTTAGCGGGGAGCGTCGTAAAAACAACAGCCAGAAAACTGGCCAGTACGAGTGCGGTCTTGATATGAGATCTTGGGTATCGATTCATAAAAAATGACTGATATAGCGCTTCTTTTTAGTGTGGTTTGTAATGAACTGATGCTAACTATATAAAAAATAAAGAAATAATAAAACTTTATATTAAATTAAATCAGCGGTAATGCACATTTCTGCAACTTGTATTTCCGCAGATATACTGTATTTTTGCGCCCAACAGCCGACAGTGGTGAGTGCAAGAGTACATAAGTACTGAAGTTGCTACAAATTTGACTTTTTTCAATCATCGTTAGAGTACCGTATGGATAGTTTCCTTGAACATCTCAAATTACTTGGTCTGGTCGCCCAGGCGAGCCAGGAAGAAGCGCTTGCAGAGCATTTATCGGGGGGTTCTCGCACTGTATATTGTGGGTTCGATCCGACAGCTGATAGTTTGCATATTGGAAATCTTGTTCCATTACTGGCTCTACGTCGCTTCCAGATTGCGGGCCATCGACCGATTCTTTTGGTGGGAGGGGCTACCGGCTTGATCGGTGATCCAGGTGGAAGGAACAGTGAACGTGATC